>Ga0315910_10000045_pt1 | contig 208173 bp, 170 predicted proteins | sample EdamamesoilMG_FD_204470 | JGI IMG/M metagenome (GOLD analysis project Ga0315910, IMG submission 204470) | Garden soil microbial communities collected in Santa Monica, California, United States - Edamame soil | ecosystem: Environmental > Terrestrial > Soil > Garden | place: USA: California...
TCCCGCCCGTAAGTAACACCGCCCCCGGCGACCCTGGGGTCGTTGACGAAACTCGAAATACGCCCGGTATTCCTTCGTTTCGTCGCCTACCCATGGTCGCCGCTGACGGCGTTACTTACGGGCGGGATCACGGTTCCAGGGGACTAGACCTCTTCGGCGGAAGTCATAATCCTCTTGAAATCTCCGACGGGGAGGATCATGGTGCGGCGATCTCCAGGAGGTCGCATGGTAGGGCGCGCCATTTCGGTGAGTCTGACGGCACGGCAAAGGAAGATCCTCGAAGGGTTTACTCGAGCGCACTCGACACCCCAGCAGATGGCTGAGCGGTGCTGGATCGTACTGATGTCTGCGGATGGGTACACGAACCTTGAGCAGGCCGCCGCGCTCGACGTCGATCGACAGCGAGTTGGGCGATGGCGTACGCGGTGGGTCGACGAGTACGAGCGACTTGCTGAAGCCGAGGAGGAAGGCGCAAGCGACAAGGATCTCGAGGAGGCGATCTTCGACGCGTTGAGCGACGACCCTCGAAGCGGCGCGCCACCAAAGTTTGCCCCCGAGCAGGTTGCCGCGATCATCGCCCTTGCCTGTGAAGCCCCCAAGGAAAGCGGATTGCCGATCTCGCATTGGACGGCGGCGGAAGTTGCCCTCGAAGCCATCCGGCGGGGCATCGTCGAGAGCATCTCGGCGCGGCAGGTCGACCGTTTTTTAGCGAATCGCGTCTTCGGCCCCACATGTCGCGGTACTGGCTGACATCGAAGGACAAGCTCGAGGCTCCGGAGCAGTACCAGGCCGCAGTAGAGACGCTCTGCGACACCTACATGACCGCTCCGAAACTCGCGGCCGAAGGCGCGCACATCGTTAGCACGGACGAGAAATCGGGGATGCAAGCTCTCGAACGAATCCACGAATCCAAACCTCCTCGGCCTGGCTTCGTCGAGCGAATCGAGTTCGAGTACATCAGGCACGGTACTCTCTGCTTGACGGCCAACTTCGACGTGGTCACGGGCCAAGTCATCGCGCCAACGGTCGCGCCGACGAGAACGGAGTTGGACTTTGTGGCGCACGTCGAGCAAACCGTGGCGACCGATCCGAACGCGCCCTGGATTTTTATCGTAGACCAGCTCTGCACGCACGTTTCTGAGAGCCTCGTTCGCTTTGTCGCAGGACACTGTGGCATCAGGGATGACCTCGGTCGCAAGGGCAGGTCGGGTATTCTGAATTCGAAACACACGCGTCGAGCCTTTCTCGAAGATGTCGCCCATCGCGTTCGATTCGTCTACACACCTCGCCATGCCTCGTGGCTCAACCAGATCGAGATCTGGTTTCCCGATTCTCGCGCGTCGCCTCCTCAGGCGTGCAAGCTTCGCTTCCCTTGAGCAGCTCCGAGAGCGCGTCCTTGCGTTCATCCACTACTTCAATACCGTCCTCGCGAAGCCATTCCGATGGACCTACACCGGTCGCCCCCTCCAGACGTGATATGGATCAGCACTTCCGCCGCGCAGGACTAGTCGAGTGCGCCTGCCACCCGAGACCCTCAGGTCCGATTTCGGCCTTTGTCTTGTATATGTTAGGATGAACGACGGAGCGAGCACACCTTCAGTGCCTCCGCGAATAGGCATGCGGGTACCATTTCGCTGGGGAAGGTGCCGCAACCAAGGCGCAGATTTGTTTCGCATTTGCCTTGGAACGCCAGGTTCATTGTCGTGATGCCCGGCACCGTCGCAAACGCCCGCGGACACGACACGAATGCAGCCCCGCGCACGAGCTGGCCCAGAACGTCGAGGAGTATGAGGCAGTGCCACCAAGCCTGCTGCACGCGCTGTGGCATCCGCTCGAGAACGAGCTTGCCGTTTGGCACCCGTGCTGGCGGCAGACCGATCACTGGAAGCAGCTCGAGAAAGCCGTCGAAACTCGTGAAGGCGCGGTGGGAGGTCGCCAGTCGCCGTCGTAGCAGCGGGACGATAAAGGTCTTTGCGATATAGGTCTGCCAGATCGAGATCGACGATGCGGGGCTGTAGTCATCCGAAATCGTCGAGAGGTCGCCGCCGGCTGAAAGCTCGCTCGCGAGAGTGTCGTACACGCGATCGACGTCGTCGCGAGGGGGCACGCACCCGCTCGCGATCGCGGCAGGGCCGGAGTCCTCGAGCAGATCGACGAAAGCACGCCCGAGCCGGTCGAACTGTACCGCGCTCGCGCCCTCGACTAATTCGGGAAACACCTGCAATCGATTCGTCGACAACACGCGATCGCTCAGATGCAGCAGTACCTCGCCCGGGAAGGAGTTGATACCGTACCCCTGCATGAATCGCGACACCAAGAGGTCGGTGCTCATGTAGGGTAGCGCGGTCTGGGCTGCGCGTTGATCGACGATGCCGTCGCGATCGGCAGGACTCAATGTCCTCATCCAGCCCTTCATCCGCTGCTGTACAGGCTCAGGAAACCACTGGGAGACGAGCTGGCGGCAAATGGCATGAGCGTTACCTTCCAACAGCGCCTCGAATCCGAAGGGATGGAGAACTGTGCGGGCCCGCGCGTCGTCGAGTGACTTCACCCGAAAAACTTGGCTCGGGAACGCGTCGGCCTTCCCGCCGGCCGCGTAGTCGACCTCAATCAGAAGCTCGTCACGGTGCCCATCTATCTCGAAAGGAGTGAAGGGAGATACGAACAGGTCAGTGCAGATCTCGATGGCTAGCGCGCGCCTGACGAACAAGCGGATCTCCGGGCAGCAATCGGGCCCTGCAGCCCAGTCGGTGATTGGCATCTGCCAGCGCATGCCGGCCCGCCGCATCGCGTCGCAGAGTGCCACGAACTCGCTCAGCACGTGCAGTTGTGTCGAGAGCAGCGAGATGCCGGCCCAGGTCCCGAAGACGTCGAAGAAGTGGCGCATTTCGTGGACGAGACTGGTTGCTTCCGCTGCGATACGGAACTGCTCTTCCTCGTCCTCCGGCAGCGGTCGCTTGCACCCTGCCGCGACGAACGCCAGAGATTCGGGAGAGATCGTGAAGGCCACGAGACCCAGCGGATAGTGAAACGTGCCGACACTGGCGTCGTCGGCCAAAGAGAAATGCGTCTCGCTCACAGCTTCACCGCCCACGCGTTGTCTGAGTCGGCGAGGTTGCCACCCTGGCCGCCCCATATGACCACCTCGACTACGGCGAGCGAGCTCAGTTTCTGTAGTGCCCGCACGACCATGTCACCCTCGAGTTCGAGCGCCCCTTGGATCTCGCGAAGAGTCGGTAGCGTGGCGTCGCCATTGACTCGCCGCTTCGCTCGCAGGCGCACGATCGTCTCGAGCACGTCGATCGCGTCGTCGTCTGCGGGTCGCCCGAGCACGATGACCTTGGACCAGAGGGTTCTCAACACCCCGAGGATCTGCGGGACAGCGGCGAGCGTCAGCTTCACCGAGAACACCGCGAGCGCGATGCCAAGTAACTGTAGCGCGGTCGCGCTCGCAGCTTCGCGGAAGCTAAATGCGACGATGCGTCGACTGCCGTTGCTGCCACGGTCTTCGAACAAGATACTGCGAAACGGTTTGACGCCAGGCGGCAGGTCCAGATCGGTTCGCGCGAACGGACTCGCGTCGCCGCGAGCGGCCTCTTCATCGAGGAACCGCACTATCGATTCTTGGAGTGCCGCGAAGGCCTCTTCGTTCATCGTCTCGACCAACGCCTCCGCGTCGTCACCGAGTACTCGCAAGCAGTAGCCAACCACCTCGTTCTCCTTGACGTTCATCAGACTTCATTCCTTTCCGCTGGCGACCGGCGGTCCGTCCTGGGCACAATCTCGTCGGCGCGTCGATACTACCACCAGGTCCGTCGCTATCGAAGGTGCCGCCAGCCGTCCAACTTCCAATTCACTCGCGGGGCCGTCAACCGACAGACGCTGCGAGGACCCTCCCTAACTTGCGCGGACGCGCGCCGCCGCCCCGTCGGTACGACCACTCCCGCAGTGTAGCGCGGGACGACCCGCGCTATCCAATATTCGCCTGCTGGATAAGCCGCTCCCCCACCACGATGTCCAGCAAGCGCCTCACTGGATATCGCGCCCCAGCACACACGCTCACTCCCATCCTCGCCGCCCACGAACGCGTCGCCAACCAACGCCATCGAACCGACCGAAAAGCCCAACCGCCCTTGACGAAATCGAATGAAATGGCCGAGCTCCAGCCTCCGCGCAGCCACGACCGGGGCTGTAACACCGCCCGCATACCCCCGGTTCCCTCAGACATGCCCGCCCCCCCGCCCGACGAGCCTAGCCCTCGCGACCACGCTCGACGGATGCCTCCCACCCCCGAAGGACGACCCCGCTTCCGACTCCGAGACCTCGAGCGAGATCCCCGATCCCACCACCATCCCCACCCAATCCGCCGACCTCACGACATGGCTCGAAGCCAATGCCTACACCTCCTGGCCCGCCGAATCCCGCCCCCACGCCTCCGACGGCCCCCACTTCGGCACCGTCCGCACGTTCATCAACCCCACCCTCCTCGACGCCCTCACCCGCAACGCCCCCGATCACCCCATCGGCGCCGCCACGATCAAAGAGCTCTACGCCGAACCTGAACAGGAAACCGATCCCGCGCCTCGGCACGGTGAACACATTGTCGAACTCGTCGTGGGGCAGGGGCGTTGGGTCCTCGGTGATCCAGAGTTCAATCCACCAGCCGTGGCCCACGTTGTACGGGTTGACCTTGGCGTCGGGGCGCGGCGTCATACCCTCGGCCCCACACGGGGCCGAGGTCCGCGATGTTCCGCTCGGATATCTCGCTCTCTTGCTCGACGACCCCGTCGCCTACGCGACGTGGGCGAGCGACTACCATGAGCGCCCGATCGCGGTCGACACCGTTGCTGCATTTCAGCGACTGGATCCGCTGGACGAGAAGCTCGTTCGGGCCCTGTATCCCGAGGCCGTATTCGCCGCACTACGAGATGAACTCGATGAGATCGGATACCGCTGATACGAGCCGTGGCTACACAGGCGCGGTTGGGTCCAGCGGATCCCCGCCGCCGGTCCCGGGATCCACGGGCGGGTCTAGCCCCGGATCCTGCGGGTCCTCGTCTTCCCCCGGACGTCGCCGTGAACGCGAGCGCGTGGAGGTCACGAGCGAGGGATAGGTCGCGTGGACGTCCTCGTCGCGGCTGAAGGCGAAGTGCCCTGCCCTGCTCACGTCGACGTAGGTACGCGTGAGGAGGGACAAGCAGCGCTTGACGGTCGCAGCCCAGCGCTCGCTGTCCGACGCGGCACCGAGCCCGAGCGCCCGGAAGATCTGCGCCGCGAGGTCGCGGGCGCGCGTGGTATCACCGGCGTCGTAGTGGCGAGCGTCCTCCTCGATGGTCGGCAGCACCCGCGGATCCTCGTAGAGATCGGCGAGCATCTGTAGGTCGTTGGCCAGGTCTTGATACCCTGCCCCCGAACGGATGTACTCGAGGTCTGCGGCCACGTCGGCAACGTCGCTCAGGTGGTACTCGAGCACGCGCAGCATGGTGGCGCGGGTGGCCTGGGCCTCCCGGAACACCTCTTCGGGCAGGGCCGCGGAAGAGGCGAGCTCGGCTTGCCGCAGCTGTTGCTGCCTCGCGTGCCACGTCGCGAGTGCGATGGTGCGCAGCCGCCCGAGCTGCTTGAGGTCGAACATCCCCGTCTCGGAGAGAGCCGCGAACCGTTCTACACGCGGGGTCTGCTCGTCGCGGGCGGCGACGCTGTGGGCGATTGCGGCAACCCGCTGGGGGTCGACGCGGATCGGCGCGAGCGAGGATGCGGGCACCTGTTCGAGTTCGGATTCGAGTGCCGCGAATGCGGTGCTCGCTTGTTGTGGGGTGAAGGTTCGGCGTGATGTTGCCATGCCCTTCCTGTCGACCACGGGCCGCGGGACTTGCAGAAAACTTGTCGTCGATCTCGAGAAACTTCGCCGCGTTCGTGAAGGACACGGCAGACGAGGGGGAGAACCCACCCGAGTCGCCAAACACCGGTGAAGGGCGTCGGAAAAACTCGGACGAGTTCTCCCATGCCGCGATTTCGGCCCCGAGATACTCCGCTGACTTCTTCCCGGTGCAAAAACGCGACGCGAAGAAACTCCCGCGAGTTTCTCCGTGCCGAAATTTCGGCCCCGAAATACTCCGCTGACTTCTTCCCGGTGCGAATCCGCGACGCGAAAAACTCAGACGAGTTCTCCCATGCCGCAATTTCGACCTCGCAATACTCCGCTGACTTCTTCCCGGTGCAAAAACGCGACGCGGAAGAACTCAGCTGACTTCTTCCCTGCCGAAATTCCAGCCCCGGGAACTCAGCTGACTTCTTCCCTGCCGAAAATTTCAGCCCCGGGAACTCGGCTGACTTCTTCCCTGCCGAAATTCCAGCCCCGGGAACTCAGCTGAGTTTTTCGGGGGCAAAGATGCAGGGGGACGGAACTCCGGCGAGTTCGCGAACACCGGAATTCGGCCCCCGGCACCCCGTACGAGTTCCGGTTCCCACCCAGCACCAGCGAGGCGTGATGAACTCCACGAGCCCGGCACGCGGCGAATGCCCATCGGAAGTCGACTTCCGATCCGGCAATGCACTTCCTGAACAAGGTTCGCTCCCAGTGGACGGCGTTTCGCCGTGTGACATCCCGAGCGTGCCCGCACCCGACTTCCGACACGTGGCCGCCAACTCGGAAAATCTCGTTACAATCCGCCGGCACGGTTCGTGCTTATCCGGTCCGCGAGGCGGTTTCGGAACTTCGTGATGACCGAGCAAGACCCCTTCGACGAGGCAACGATCGCCGCAGGCCTCATGCTGGGGAACTACCGGCTCCAAGCGCCCCTGAACAAGGGAGGCATGGGGCAGCTCTGGCACGGTCACGAGATCGATCCGCGCGACCCCGACAACCCCTACCCCGTCGCGGTGAAGATGCCGCGGGTCAAGACAGTCTTCGACGCGCAGGTCCGCGAGGGGTTGCTGGCGGAGGCCGATATCCTGCGCAAGCTCGACCACGGCAACGTGCCCAAGGTCCTCGCGACGGGGCAGTACGGCAACATGCCCTACTTCGTGATGGAGTTCATCCGCGGGGGCACGGCGCTCGAGCTCCTGCGGTTCCTCTCGATAGAGGGGACCCCCCTCAAGATCGCCACCGCCGTCCACATCGTCCGTGCCGTCGGTGGGGTTGCGGCGTACGGGCACGACTTCAAGTGGGCGGGACGGCCCCATCCGATCATCCACCGCGACATCTCGCTCGCGAACGTCATGATCAACGCGCAAGGGCACGTGTACCTCATCGACTACGGTGTGGCCGCGAGAGCGTCCTACTCCACGCAGACGATCAAGGGCACGTGGCACTGCATGGCCCCCGAGCAGCTTTGGGGCAAGGTCACGCCCATGGTCGACGTGTATGCCCTCGGGGCCTTGCTTCATTCGTTGGTGGATGGGCGACCGTTCCGTGGCCACCTTGCGGAGGAAGACCTGCGCCCCGCCGTCGCCGCAGGGTTCTACGAGCCGTGGGTGCGACCGCACGTCCCCGATGTCGTGCGCTACGTCTGCGACGGTTGGCTCATGCCCGATCCGCGCAAGCGCCTGACGATCCAAGCGGGCCTTGCTGCCCTCCGTGCCGCGAAGTTTCCGGACTGTTCGGATGACCTCGAGGGTCTCGCGCGTGAGGCCTTCAAGAAGTCCGTGGATCGCAGCGGCGCCAGTCGTGCACACCCGGTCTACGACGATGAGCTCATGCAGGTGCTCCAGGCGGCGCAACTCAAGTCCGTCCGCCCTTCGCATCTCCATGGCAGCGGCGCGCTCTCTGCCGGTTGGTCCAAGAGCCCCGCGGAAGACACGCTTCCTGGTCGCGTGCACCGGGGACGAACCCGAGCCAATCTCGAGTCCGCCGAGGTGGAGAACGCGGACATCCCGATTCCTCGCACGGACGCGATCACCTTGCGCCGAAAACCATCCGCCCCCGTGATCGAAGACGACGAGGCGCCCGTCTTCTTCGGGGGAACGCAGCAGCTGCCCGTCGTTCCCGAGGAAGACGCGGTTTGGTCTCGCCGGCAAGTCCACACGGAGCGAAGGGTCGAACCGCTTGCCCCCCTGTTCGTCACGCCCCCGAGCCTGCCCGTGGCCGTTCCGACCACCGACGTCCTCGACATCGAGGTCATGCTCGCGAGGCGGCCTGCGTGGGATCCCGTGTGTCCTCCGCCACCCGTCGTTGCCGAGCCGCGCCCGGAGGTCTTCGAAGCACCATCGCTCCCGCCGTCGTCGACCAGGCGCGCTACATCGCGCCCGCTGAAGCTCGCGATGTGGTCGATTCTGCCGCTCATCGGCATCCTTGGGGTGTGGGCCGCAACCGCAAGGTCCGCGCTGCCCCCCTCGGCGATCCGGCACGCGATCACGGTGTCACGTTCACTCCCGCACTTGGCCAAGGCGCCCCTTGACCTCGCGCTCTTCGAGCCGTTCCCGCTCCCCGATCCTCCCCCGCCCCAGGTCGAGGAGACCCCCGCGCCCATCGCCGAACCAGCTTCGAAGCCACGTCCCGAGGAACCCGCGGCTCCAAAACCGCGTGTCGACGTGGATCTCCTGCGCGGCATGGTCTCGGCGGCACAAGTCAAACTGGGAGGCCGCGCCGCGATCGACCTCGGGACGGCGACCCGGAGCCTCTCCCTGCACGTGGGCACCCATCGCCTGCTGTGGCGGACGAGCGGCGCCGATCCGTATCGTGCGGTGACCGTGCACCTGCGCCAGGGTCACCGGTACCAGATCTATGTCGATGCCCAAGGCCCCAAGCTCGTCGAGCGGAAGGTCGCAAACCGATGACCGACGACGACTACGCGATCGAGCTGCCAAGCGGAACCGCCCTGCTGCACGGGCGCTACGTGGTGGACTACCGCATCGGCGCGGGCTCGGTCGCCGCGGTCTATCGCGCCAAGACGCGCGACGGCAGATTCGTCGCCCTCAAGATCCTACACGACGAGAGCATGCAGAAGGCGCATCTCGTGGAGCGGCTCCGCAACGAGATGCTGATTGGCAATGCGCTGCGTGGCGTGCCCAATGTGATTCCGCCGACCGATCATGGCGAGCTACCCGAGCTCGACGACCGGGTCTTCGTCGCGTTCGAGTACGTCCGGGCGCACACGATTCATCGGCACCTGATGGAGGGTCCGTTCTCGCCGCTGCGCGCGTGCAGGATTGCCCGGACGCTCGCGCAGACGCTGGCGCAGCTCCACGACAAAGGCGTGATCCATCGCGACGTCACCGCGTACAACGTCCTCTTGGACGACACGGAGCAGCTCTACCTGATCGATTTTGGGTTCGCCCACTCGGACGGATCCGCGGAGCACCTCCCGGCCACGGATGGTCTCACGGAAGCGCATCACAGGCCCGGAACCCCCGAGTACATGTCGCCAGAGCAAGCGCTTGGATACCCTCCGTCTCCGAGCTTCGATCTGTACGCGCTCGCTTCCTTGCTCTGGACGATGGTGGTTGGTCATCATCCCTACCTCGGGCATCCGAGTGAGGAGATCTTCCGTCGCAAGTGCGATCCTTCGTTTCCTGTGCCGGATGTGTTCTCCGTGTTCTCGCGGGTCGATGGCGCGGTCGCGGATCTCATCGATCGAGGGCTGCACCGCGATCCGTCGAGCCGCCCAGCCACCGCGCGGGCCTACGTCGAAGAACTCGACCGCGTCATCGCCCGGCTCGAACGCGCGGACACTGCCGACCCTGGCGACGATGTTCCTCGCGCGTCCCTCTCGGGGAAAACGCAGCGCCGAAGGACGGCACCCGCGGGGGCGTTCGAGGGCGGTTCGCGGCCCGGGAAGGATTGGAAGGTGCGGGTCGTCCTCGGCCTCGCCATGGTGGGGGGTGCGGGGTGGCTGGTCGCCGAGCGCTTCGCGGAGGGGCGAGGGGCTGGCGTCGGGAGGCCCAACGATCTGCACGCGCCTGCGGTCGGTGCATCGAGCGTGTCCGGGCGGGATGGCGCCCCGCCGGTACCGCCCACGCGTTCCGCCGCGGCGGAGCGCGAAGCCGTGGATGCCTCGAGCGCGTCCGAACGAACGGCCGCCGATGCGAAGCACGAAGCAGTGGACGCATCCGGGCCTCTACGCCTGCCCGCGGACACGAAGACGACCGCCGAGACGCAACCGGTGGCGGCTCGGTTCACGGGCGAACCGCCACACCGAGCCGCGGAGGCATCACCTACGGAGAAGGCTGCCGGATCCGTGGTCACGCCTCAACCGCCGCGCCGCGAACACAAGCACGTGCAAAGCGGGTCTCACGACGAGGACGCCGCTGCCTGTCCTGCACAAGAGGCCGCGATCCTCGAAGCCGAGAAACACAAGGACTGGAAACTCGTACTCCAGAAGACCGCGCAACCGTCCAAGTGCTGGAGCGACACGAGCCGTATCCTTCGCCGGATCCGCGCGTTTCAGGCCCTCGGCCGTTTTGCGGATTGTATCGCCGAAGGCGAGCGGTCCCCATCGCCGGAGGCGCAGTTCGAGGTCGCCCTTTGCCGGCGAAGCCATCGGCAGAACTGAGCTCATGAACATCTCACTCATCCTCTCAGTGCTCCTCGTCGCCTACCCGCCAGCCAAGGTCGAGGTCGACGTACGTCCGATCGCACCGTTCAAGACGGACACGTCACAGCAGCTTCTGCGGAGCCACTATCTCACGGTCTACCCCGACGTCGTCGAGGTGCTGCATCGCGCCGGGCTGCCTATCGTCGCGCCGCAGAACGCCGAGGATCTGGGCATCCTTACCGAGCGTGGGATCGTGTTCACCGAGGCCCTGGAGTCATCGCCACGGGTTCGCGTCGAGATCTACTCTCCTGAGCTGAACCCTCCATCGTACAGAATCTCGATCGAGGTCCTTCGTCAGGACGGCACACGGACACCTTTTCCCGTGATCACCTGCGAGACGGAATGCTTCTATCCCGACATTGGTCCGCTCGTCGCCGAGCACGCCACGGAGATCTTGGCGCTGCTCACGGTGCCCGTGGAGCCTCTCTCCGAGGGGTCCTCCGTAGCACTCGATCGTCCGCCCGTGCCTGCCGAAGCCGAGCCCGATCCCTCCGTCTCACCGAGCGATACAGACCCGAAGCGGCCCCCTCGCTTTAGCCCGATCTTGGGCGCGGGAATCGCTGCAGGGAGTCTCGGCCTCGCGTTCATGGCTTGGGGGGGCGCGAGCTACCTCCGCGATGCGCGTTCCGAGTGGCAAGTCGCACCGGCATGGACCTCGGAAGAACGGCGAAACTACGCGAACGCAACCACGAACGCGGTCTTCTGGACCGGCACCGCTGTACTGGCTGCCGGCTTGGTGTTGATTGGAACGGAGCTCGCGCTCCGCAAGCGAACGCGATCCCGCAGCGGGTCGGTTGCCGCCTCGCGACGAGATCGCTGGCGTCAGTTTGGAAGGTTCTAGGATGCACAACGTACGAGAGCATCGATACATGATTCTGGTGAAGCGGATCCCGGCTAACGTCCTGCTCTACGCGTGCGCGATCGCCACGGGCTGTGAGCTCGGCGTGGAGACACGCGACAACGAGAATCACTGTGCGAACCATGAGGGCGACGCCTGGTGCACGGAGCGACATGGACCCGGGCTTCACTGTTTGATCGGCATGCCCCCGGAGTGCGAGCGCTCGGCCCCCGATGGCTGCGAACTGCAGCGTCCGCCCGACGCGTGCTACAGCCCCTGCGGCGGACTTCGTCCTCTATCCGAGGACCCGGCAACGCGCTGCGAAGGATTCGACACCACCGGGACGACCACCACGGTCACCGTCACAGAAGAGACGTCCTCGACGACCTCGTCGACGAACAGTGGCACGGCGACGCTCGATGACGGAAGTGCATCCGGTTCGGGCACGGACTCGGGCGCAGCGGGTTCGTCGGAAGAAAGCTCCGGTACGGGGGGAGATTGCATCGACCACGGTGACTGTCCGCTCGCGACGCCCGCTTGCAACGCGTCGGGGGTTTGTGTCGCCTGCAATGTGGTCGAGGGAGCGGAGGGCGATGCCGCATGCGTGGCTGTCGACTCTTCCACTCCCCTTTGCCGCGGGGGCGAATGCGTGGCGTGCGACGAGAACGACGCCAGCGCTTGTCCCGAGGAAGCGCCTGTGTGCTCCGGGTTCGTCTGCGTCGCATGCTCCCCATCCAACACGGACGCGTGCCCTGCCGAGCGGCCCACCTGTGACCCCACGAACACCTGCGTCGCGTGTACGGCAGAGAACCTCGGTGCCTGCGCCCAGACTCCGCAGACGCCGCTTTGCTTCGAGCAAACCTGTGTGGCGTGTACGGCGGTGGACGTCGGAGCATGCGGCGGAACGACGCCCATCTGCGACGTCGATGCGCATGCCTGCGTGGCTTGCACGCAGGACGCCGAGTGCCCGAGCAGCGTGTGCATCGAGGCGACTGGGGAGTGCGTCGCCACGGAGCACATCCTGCACGTGGACGGTGACGCGACGTGTCCCGGGGATGGTTCGTCGACTTCGCCCTACTGCTCGTTCTCGGCGGCGCTGGCCACCGTGAGCGGCGACCTACCGCGGCTCGTGGTCGTCCACGAGCGGGATGGAGCGGCTTCGTACCAGGAGAACATCGTCATCGAGGATGGACGCCACGTCGTCCTCGTGGCCGCCGATGGTCAGAGTCCGGTCTTGCAGGGCACTCCTGGAAGTCCCACGCTCACCGTGAGCACCGGGGCAGCAGTACGTATCGAGCGAGTGCACGTCGTGGTAAACACCGCTGGACTGGGCATCCTCGTGACCGGGGAGGACACGTTCCTGTCGCTCGACCGCTGTCGGGTCTCGCAGAACAGCGGCGGTGGGTTGACGGTCTCCGACGGGGCCTCTGCAACTATCGACCGTTGTCACGTGACCCAGAATGATGGCCCGGGCGTGACGCTGAGCGACGGCGCCGAAGCAAGCATCGTCAACTCGTTCGTCGGTGGGCCCAACGATGATGTCGCGGTATCAACCTCTGCCTCTGCGGCGTCGCTTCTGTACTCGACCATTGGAGGCAACTTGGGCACCTCTCGCGCACTTTCGTGTGCAGAGAACAGTACAGTCACGGTGCGCAACTCGCTGCTTCTGACACGTGGTGAGCAAGAGGCCGTGGACTGCACCGGCGCGGTCATCACGTATTCCGGCATCAGCGGGACGTTTGCCGGCATGGGCAACCTTGAAGACATCGAGGTCTCTACGGACTGGATTCCCGGCTACAACGGCGGAGACTTCCATCTCGCCGAAGGTCATCCCTTCGATGGCGTCGCGAGGTGGTCGACGGGCGACCCAGGGGTGGACATCGATGGCGAACCCCGGAACGCCACGGACGCAGCGATGGGGGTCGCGGGGGCGGATGTCATCCCGTAGAGCCGAACTCCTTGCCGTCGCGTTGACGAACGCCTGCGGTGCCGAAGCGATCGACGAAGAAGGGCCTGGGCATTGCGTCTCGGAACGAGGCGACGTTTGGTGCCAACAGCACCTCGGTGCGGGCTTCTTCTGTCATCGGGGCACTCCGGAATGCAACGGCGTCGCGGAAGACGGATGCGAGCCCGAGCGACCTTCTGACGCGTGCTACAGCCCTTGTGGTGGACAATCGTTGTCGGAGAACCCGACGACTCGCTGCGAAGGATTCGAGACGACGGGAACGACCACCGGGACGACTACGGGAGACAGTACCGCATCGACCTCGTCGACGAGCAGTGGAACAACGACGCTCGATGATGGGAGTGCCTCCGGTACGGGCGTGGAGTCCGGCACCTCGGGTTCGTCCGAGGAGAGTTCCAGCACGGATGGAGGTTGCATCGACCACGGCGACTGTCCGCTGGCGACCCCCGCTTGCAACGCCGCGGGGGTTTGTCTCGCCTGCAACGTAGTCGAGGCGGTGGTGGGCGACGCCGCCTGCTTGGCTGTCGACCCATCCACTCCGCTTTGTCGCGCAGGCGACTGCGTGGCGTGCGACAAGAACGATGCAAGTGCTTGCCCCGAGGAGGCGCCGGCATGCGTGGGGTTCTCTTGTGTCGAGTGCTCGCCGTCCAACACGGAGGCGTGCCCCGCCGAGCGCCCCACCTGCAGTGCCACCAACACGTGCGTTGCGTGCACGGATGAGGACCTCGGTGCGTGCCCCCAGACTCCGGAGACACCGATCTGCTTCGAGCAAACCTGCGTGGCGTGTACCGCGGAGGATGTCGAAATCTGCTCCGGCACGACGCCTCTGTGCGACGTCGATGCGCATGCCTGCGTGGCATGCACAGCCGACGAGGCTTGCCCGAGCGGGGTATGCCTCGAGGCGACCGGCGAGTGTGTGGCGGCTGAACACGTGCTGCACGTGGACGGGGACTCCGCATGCACCGGAGATGGCTCGTCGACTTCGCCCTACTGCTCGTTCTCGGCGGCCCTGGCCACCGTGAGCGGCGCGCTACCACGGCTCGTCGTTGTCCACGAGCGGAATGGAGCGGTGCCGTACCAGGAGAACATCGTCATCGAGGACGGACGCCACGTCGTGCTCGTGGCCGCCGATGGCGAGAGTCCGTTCTTGCAGGGCACTCCTGGAAGTCCCACGCTCACCGTGAGCACTGGGGCAGCAGTACGTATCGAGCGCGTACACGTCGTGGGAAACGCCGCCAGACCGGGCATCCTCGTGACCGGGGAAGACACGTTCCTGTCGCTCGACCGCTGTCGGGTCTCGCGGAACAGCGGAGGTGGTGTGACGCTGTCCGACGGCGCGTCTTTGGCCATCGACCGCTGTCAGGTGACCCAGAATGGTGGTCCGGGGGTGACGTTGAGCGACGGAGCCGAAGCGACGATCGTCAACTCGTTCGTCGGTGGGCCCAACAACCAGGCCGCCATGGCCGTGGAAGCCTCCTCGGCACTTGTCCGCTACTCGACGCTCGGCGCGGGAGCACTCGGTTCGCGCGCGCTCTCATGCCCTCTCGAGAGTGACGTAGAGATCCGGAATGCGTTGCTCCTCAGCCAGGGCACACAAGATGCTGTCGACTGCGAGAGCGCTGCAATTTCCTACACCGCGATCAGTGGCGTGTTCGAAGGCACAGGCAATCTAGAGAACGTCGTCGTTTCGACGGACTGGATGCCCAGCTACGACAGCGGAGACTTTCATCTCTCGGAAGGTCACCCGTTCGATGGCGTCGCGCGCTGGTCGACCGGCGACCCGGCGGTGGACATCGATGGCGATCCTCGGAACGCAACCGACGCAGCGATGGGGGTCGCGGGAGCGGATGTCATCCCGTAAAGCCGGAGTCCTTGCCGCATGGCACCCCTGCGCAGCAAGGTCCGACGCGTCAAGCGTGCTCGTGAACTGCGAGCCGTCGTGTTTGTTCTCTGCGTGACTTGGCCGAGAGTTCGCTGACGTTCTGGGTAGCCACCCGCGGACGACGAATACGCCAAGCCGCCCTCTCGGGACGAACGACCCGCAGCGACATCAGAACTCGACTTCGTGGGACGGACGGCGTTCGTACGAGCGACCGGAACTCGACTTCTGATCCTGCATCACCGCGCCCCCGTGCGCTCTTGAAACCACCGCTCCCAGACCTTGGCACGCTGCGTGCTTTGCCGGGTGTCGATGGAGAGGGTCTGAATGGGCAAGGATACGTTCACACACGAGGGCGAAGTGTATGCCGTCGAGTGGGCCATCGACTCCTCGGTGTTTCCACCTCCAGGATTCGTGGAGGTCGGAGGCTTCGAAGCCGAGGCGATCCTCGGAGCGTGGCTTGCTCGGAAAGCATCGCAGCGATCCGGAGCCCCATCCCTTCGCGGGACCCGCCTGAGCGACAGCTCCTTTCGCCTCTACCGGCGCCGTTCGTTCGAAGGAAGGCTCCCCCGCACGATCACCACGAACCTGCGCGACCCTTCGCGCGATGACGCCCCGCCGTTCGCGTCCGGTGACCTGGAACAGGCCCCGCGGGTCGCCGTTGCGCTCGCGAGCACAACCGAGGTCGCTTGCCCGGGGCACGTGTTCTCGATCGACGCCGTGGGGACACCCCGAGACGGGACCTACGCTTGGAGCGTTGAGGGCGCCGATGTTGCGTTCGTCGACGAGTCCGGGACGCCTGCCCTCCCGCTCGGTCCGCGGGCGAATCTTCGATGGTTTCAACCGAGCCACGAAATCGGGGCCCTACTCCCTCAAATCGCGACCATCACCGTGACGTACTCGCACCCGAACGGAACGGCGACGGCGACGAGGAACATTAAGGTCCATGGCGTGTCTTTTGAGACGTCCAACCTTGAGGCCAAGCCGAATCCCCTGGAAGTAAGAGAAATGCCGACGGGAGTGGACATCGGAGGAGAGGATCAGAAGGTGCCCGCCATGAGCATGAACCCGACCATCACACTCCGAATTGCCTCGGACTGTCCCCGCAAATCCGAGTGTGCGCGAGCGTACCGCGTGGGATTTCTTCAAACAGTACTAAGCAACGATCGCAGAGCAGAGTACACGCACAGCGTCCGCGTCACGGATATTCCCGTCCCGATCCGCGACCAGCTGAACGGCACGGACATGGCCCCATTCTATTCCCACGCTTGGCCGTTCTCCGCAGACAACGAAGAGCTGACTCTCAAACACAGCGATACTCCGGGTACGGGCGCGGCCTGGGAAGATCTCCGTCCAGAGGCTCCTCCTCCGCCCCCCGGATCGCACAACCGGCTACTACGGCGTATCCTCTTCTCCAACTCGTTCCACGTTTGGATCGCGGTTCAAAACACGGAGGTCGCGGAGCATGATCCGGGAGCATCGTTTGTCTTCGTCGAGAACTATGCATGGTCGTTCTCGCTGGACGTGGATGTCGATGTCGGAAAACCTATCAAGTCCCGATGCACGGTTCCAGATGCCGAGGTCAAGGTCGGAGAGATCGGGGTAGGGGCTGGTGACCTTCGTCCCAACCTCGATCCAGCATATCCAGGGATCGCCAAGCAGTTGCTGTGGACGCCTCCCGTGAAAGGTTCTCCATGATGTCCTTGCTTTTTTGGATTCTTGTCATCACAGCAACAGCATCTCCGCAGCTCGGCGGCCAATACGACTACATCCTGAATACCGGTCTCGAGAAACTGATCGAGGATTCCTCGGTCATCGTGGCTGGACCGATCGCGGACTTCAAGAGCACCACGACGGAGTGGGTCCGCGGAGACGAGCAGACCCCCGTCGCCTGGACAGTCACCGGCAAGCTCGTCTCTCCCCAGGCCCTCAAGGGCACCGCTCCCCGAGAGGTTGCTTTCGAGCGCGACGAGGAGGATGAATACGAACGATGGCGCCCTATGTGGCCGGACGAAGAGACCGCCTGGCAATACTACTACGGTGACCTTCATCCGCATCAGCACGTCGTCTTGTTCTTCGGCGGGTCCCAAGAAAAACCCGTCGTCACCGTGTTGCCGAGCGGCCCCCCGGCGCCAGAGCTGACGACCTTGGTGCGCGAGATCGTGCGGATCCAAGGTATCGTGGACCGCGATACGCAAAACGAAGCCTGGCGTGAACTCCTCGCGCGAACCCGCGAGGAGCAGGGCGTCGGTGCTTCACTACGCTCTCTTCTCACGCAAGGGGTGGCTTGGCCGGTCATCGAGCCACACCTTGCAGCGATCTTGTCCGAACCCGTGATCACCTACGATCTGAAGGCCTACGACCTGAAATCCTACATCATCGTGTTCGTTGAGGCTTGGTTGGTACAGGCGAACTCGGTCTCGCATCGCCTCGCCGCAGTTCGCTTTCTGGCCCGGTGCTTCGTGAAGGACCGCGACCTCAAGACGTCGATGTGGTATCTTGGCGTGTTTCGGGGCCTGCTACAGATTGCTCACCGTTTCGGTGCGCAGGAGCACCGCATCCGGCGAATCATCATTGATGCGATGAACGCACGTGCCTCGGCGGCTCCGCTAGAGCCGAGCATGGCAAGCTACTATCAACACATCGCAGAGATCCAGCCCGAGGTCATGCGCCTTCCATAGCCCGCGCACCTTGGGAACCCTGTCGCCGGCCTGTCGCGCCTCCGCCGTCCCTCATCCCGCTGGTCTTGGAACGTGGATCCCCCGACAGCTGGCGCCTTCGACGATGGGTCCCTGGAGCAGCCGCCCCCATGCCGAGGCCCAGCGGGGGACGTTCCAATTTGTTAGGTTGTCCACGTCCTCCTTGAACGCAGTCATGGCGTCGTTCGCAACATGCCACTCCTCGTTGCCCCCAAAGAGGAGGAACGGCAGAAGAGCCTGCTGCAATTCGACCATAGCGTGATGATACGCCTCGAGCGGTTGCACGAATGGGGGGGCACGATCCTCTGGAGGGATCCCGAACTCGACGAACGCTGCAAACGTTTCCCGAATGAAGGTGCTCCAATCGCCGCGCTCGAACGGATCGAGGTCCTCGTAGTATCCGAGTTCGAACGGGTCGACGTCCACCAGGCGAGTGTGGTAATCGACCGCTCCAACGAAGCGCTGCAGCGGCAGAAGACGGTTCATGACCAGCCTCTCTGCGATCAGGTAACTTTGGTCAAACATAAGAGGTGGTTCCGAGTAGACTCTCTGGAGCAGACTACTCCACTCGCTCCAGTACCTTCCAAAATAGAAGTATCGCAGACTACTCCGCCGTTCGACTGCGGATCGGTCATCGATCGCCGCGAGGACCCAGGCTTCGGGTGACGGGGCATCCCCGAGGTCCGAGAGCGCATCTCGGACGACGAACTCCCAGGCATCTCGCGTGTACAGTCCCCGGACGCCCCTATCGCTTTGGAGCGCGCCTACCTCGCCTACGATAGCCTCCAGAGTCAGATCCGGGAGGCCCTGGTCGCGCTCCAAGCGATCGATGAGCCACAGGTCGACGTCTTCGATGCCGGTCCCGAGCCTATGTCGAGCGTCGTGGACAAGATCCTCGTCTCGCGGCCACAACCAAGCGGCGTCACGATGTGCGTGTTCCAGATAGCGTTGGATCGCGGGACGAACGTCGAAGGAAGCGTCCTCTGTGTGCCCGTTCGAGGAGATACGGCCCAGCAACCATTCGCGCTGGCGTTCAGTGAGGCCGGGCTCCTCCGCTTCGCGAGGCACGGAAAGCAGAAGGACCGCTCGCAGGCGATCGAATGCCTCGGCGTACCCTTCGCGCTCGGACCTCCTACCGTCGAGGAACTCTCTGAGTCGCACCTGTTCGAGGTCGAGCCACGGTTGCATGATCGTTGCGCCCACGACACGCAGCCAACGCTTCCGGAGTGCAGGATCGAGGTCCGTAGGACCCTGCAGGAGAAGGTCGCGTTCATCCTGCGTGAGCTTCACCCTCTCTTCGTGGGCCAGTCGGCGTTCGACATGATGAAGGGCGACCCGGAGCTTCTGTCGCGGCGTTCTTGCCCGTACGGCAGAGAGCGCGAGGGCGCCTCCCACGAGGAGCACGCTCCCCAGGAGCGCAATTTTCGAATGCCGCGTGCTTGGCGGGTGGATGTTCGCGTTCATGTGCAGATCCGATGCTCGAGGCTGACGTCAAGGCTCGCGCCGCTTCTTCCGCCGTACGACGATCTTCACGGGATTGGAAACGATCTGGATCGGGTCTACGCGGTGGTCGAGGATGAAACGCTCCATGTCTGGCCTTACCGCCTCGAAGTCGAGGACCCACACACTTGGGTCGAAGGGTGCAGATCCAGAGCGTGAGCGAAAGGTGAACTTTTCGCGTTCGAGAGCGGTGCGCAGCTGCGACAAGCAGTCGTCGGACTGACCCCACGTGCCACGAAAATCCTCTGACACGCTCACCGTGAATACCCCCTCCTCGAGCGGCACGTATCGGCCATGCCACTTCAGTACCGGCTCGCCTCGCTCTTGCCCCTGAATCCAGAGCACCTCTCGTGGACCAGGCTCGGCGGTGAGAGGGTGAGGCCGGAATCCCCCTGGACGATACGCGCGCGTGAAACCTTCTGGTGCTGCCGGGCCAGGGCCAAGCAGCACCTTGCGCGACTTACCCATGCTGTCCGTCACTCGGATGGTCAACGCGTGAAGAGGGTCGCTCCAACAGTAGTAGAGCTCAGGATCGCGTGGTTGCGTGATCCATACGGTCACGAACCCTCCGACGGACTTCAAGTGAATCTGGCGACGACCGTGACCACGATGATGACGATGCTTGGGCGACGAGACCTTCACGTCATACGACCCCGAGGGGCGCCGAAGTGGCTCCGCCGGGTGATAGATGCTCCAGAAGTCATACGCGACCCCGAGCTGTGGATGCATCCCCTTCGCTGCAAAACTTGCATATGCATAACGCGGATGGCGACGAAAAAAACCGGTGTCATTCATCTTCGGACCCGTGAGGCCCGGAAGGTCCGGCGAGAGAGCTCGTGCCCGCTCGGTAGGGTAGGTGCTCGAACACCCAGTTGCCGTGGAGAGGCCCAGTAGCGCGGTTGACAACCACCGACGAATGCTGCGACGACGACGACGATCCATGGCGCGCTATCTCGAACGGGGGAGCGTCCTCACCGCCCAGCCCCGCAGGCGGAGGTTGCACTTGCCGCAGAACCACGTCTTTCCTTCGCGGTAGGACATGAGGCATGCGTCGCGGGTATCATGGTCCTCCATGACGGGCGGTGTGACTTCGGTGACGCCCACCGTGTGGCTGTGCTGCAAGAGGTAGGCATGACCGAGCTCGTGCGCGAGCGTCACGACCTTCGCGTCATGCCTGACCACACACATTCCCGGCGGAAACGTTTCACCTGGGTAGTCCCGCGGGCGATTGTACCAAAGTTCGGACCGAGGCCCCACGTTCAGTGGGATCCGCGTGATCTGTGTGACAAGGACGGGAACGGCTCCGGGAAAGGCAACCTGGAACTCCTTGTATCCATTGCTCGCCAGAGCCCGCAACCACCGCACAACCACCTCGTCATCGGTCTCCGGGCGAACTTTCACCTCGTTGCTCCGCGTCAGGTAGGTGACCAGGCGTTGGTAAGGGGTCAGAATATCCGCTACGGCAGAGCGGTAGTCCATGTTGCTTTCCCCGGGATCCTGCTCTCGGACGCGTCTTCCATAGAGTCCATGTGGGTTGAGCTGGAAGCCCTGCTCTGTGGCGGCTTCATAGGCCGCCTGGCTGAGGACGTTCATCACGGATTGGGAAGGTAGAAGTTCGAGCTCTACGTAGGCTTGACGGAACGCCGCCACGGCGTGGCGAATCTGGTCCTCGCGCAGCTCGTACGGCCACGCGATCGCCCCGAACGACGACCGTCGCCAGACCGTGAAGGTACCCGAGCGTGCAGGCTCTACATGACCGTGCTGCGTTCGCAACGTGTCCGCGTTGGGTGAGCCGTCGAAGTCGAGCTCGGCGGTGATCCTGTACGCATCCCCCCCAATCCTCGAGGGGTGGAACATGAACCCTGCACGCCCGTCACGGTCCGGGTAGAGACCGCGTTCGTCCAGGTAGGCTCGTGAATAGACAACCTTCTTCATGGAGTCCGACTCGACCACGTAGGGTTCGTGTTCGTCCCGGAGAAGCACAGCCGATGCCCAATCCGCCTCACCTCCGACGAGCCCTCCGTAGCGTGCGGGACAGTTGGCCCCACCGGCGTTTTCATAGCGCGCAGAGGCATAGACCTTATCGATGTACCCCTTGGGCCGATTGGCGGGCGGAGCCTCTAGGAGCGCGCGGGTGTCCTCGCGCTGAGGAAGGATCTTCCAGTTCACGCGCACGGGACCCACCGCCTTGGGGGCGCGCACTCGGACACCCTTGTGCCCCGTCAGAAAGATCTCGACCTCCACGGGAAGCATTGGGCGATTGACGAGTTCCTCGTCGACCTTGGGGCGTTCGCACGTGGAAGGGACCGTGGAAGTGGGCCAAGGGAGTTCAACGAACAATCGTGCGGAGTCGGACTCGTGCGCAAACGGATCTCCGTGGGCCTCGAAACCTTTCGTAGGCTTATGGCCCGCGTGGAGTTCTCCCAGCAGTTCCTCGTAGGTCTCACTATTCATCGCGAGGGGAGGAAACGCGGAGCTAGGGCTTGCGTAGTCACGATACCTCGAGAGTGCCCTTCCCAGACGAACATCATGATGCTTCACGTCCGTGATAGGCTCGTGGAATTCGCGGGTCACCGGCCCCGCCCAGTAGCCGAGCTTGTTGAGCTTGTACCGCGCGAAACGTGCGGCGTCGGTGGATCGGTGGTCGTGAGTGAAGGCCGGGGGCGCGCGTTCTTCGTCCGCCGTCCAGGCGCCCTGCTTGAGCGCGAGACTGTGGTACTGGACCCACGTGCTCTTCTCGACGGTCTTCCCGGGCCCGTGCGCATCCTCGAAGCGGATGGAGACGTGGTAGGGGGCGAAGAGAGGAGTCACGTAGCGCTGGCGGAGCTCGCCGCTCTCGACGGTGGTCTTGCCATCCCATTGCCACAGGCGCAGGCCACCCGCCAGTTCCGCCTCCGTGAGGGGGCGCGTGTAGATCAGCGCGGGTTCGTGCCCGGTCGCACGAATCTCGAGCGTCGCTTGGGTGACGTGGCCAATGACATCCCAGGTGATCGTGAGCTTCTCGCTCTCCACGGACGGAACGAATCGAGGGTCGACGCTCGTGAGAAGAAGCCCCCGCGCGGGTTTCTCGAGCTCGGACGGGTTGAGCATGGGCTCCCCGCAGTTCCAATCGACGGGGGGAGGAACACGGTCGAGTTCACCTACGACGAGCGCGAGCCGTAGCTGACCATCTTGGAGAGCTCTGGCAAAGGCCTGTTGTAGGTTCATGCCCGTAACGTGGGCGCCCGCGCAGAGGGCCCTGCGGACGAGTGCCTGGTTATGACGGCCCGCGCGGACGAGATCCCCGGCCAGAGTCACGGCGTGCGAGGGTGGCAGAGGGACCGAGACCGACCCGGATGCCGCGAACGGACTCGACGAGAGAAGATCATACGTCTTGTCGCGGAGCTTCAGTCTCCAAACCATCGGACCTCGAGAACCATGGCCAATCCGTGGCGCGTGCGGGCCTGCGCCAGCGATCGCCGCGAAACGAGGGCGTCGTCGGCTCTGCGGGGCAACCTAGCAGCGGCGCGAAGGCGAAGCCCGTCGAAATCGAGTCGGAACTGGAGTTCGCAAAGTGGACTGCGTTTCCGAAGAGCATCGGAACACGCCTTCCGATCGCTTCGAACCGCAGTAGCGAACCCTGTGAAGGAGGACGCGCCTACGATCGGTTCCGAGTTGCCGGACGCCGATCGTATCGGGTCGCGTCTCAAGGTTATTCAGAAGCGCGTCTACGTCCTGATCAAACGCTCTTGGTGCTTCTCGCGGTGAGACAGCCACCAGTGACGAGCACGCGTCAGTTCGCGCGCGGCTCCGGAAGAGATCTCAACGGTGTGGATAGGCCTCGTCTCAAAGTCGTTGGCACGCATCGACATGGACCGCCAAGACACGCCCGCGCGACGCGGAACGCTCGTCGTCGTGGGTTGAACGAGCACAGCGCCGATTCTCGGGCCGAGCCGCTTGTAGAAATCCGGTCCAGGTCAACGTACGGTCAGGAACGGTGACCCTGAACTGGACGCCGACGCCCGCAGACCCGGAGGTCTTCCACATCACTCGCGTGGAGAACCTGGCATCGATCGCTCAGCGCGGTCTCTTGTCCGATTCCCAAGTCAACCAGGCCCAAGGGCGCCCGGTTGTCATCGGCAACCCCTCGATCAAACAGCGGCGACTGACGTGGCAGCTCAACCTGCCTGACCGCCCTCTCGTCGGGGATTTCGTGCCGTTCTACTTCTGCCCCAGATCCGTGATGCTCTACCTGGTCGCGTGTGGCACGGCGGGAGGACAAGCTGGGCAGGACGGCGTGGTTCACCTTGTGAGTCGAGTATCTCGGCTGGCCAACCTTGGCCAGCGTTGCGTGTTCACAGACGCGAACGCGGCTACCAGCTACGCCGCTCCTTGTGAAGATCTCCGGCAGATCCCGGGCGTGCTCGATTGGTCCGCCCTCGCTGCAACCGACTGGCGCGACTCAGCCGTCAAGTCCGCTCGACAGGCAGAGTTCCTGGTCGCCAACGGCGTCCCGTGGACTGCGTTCGAGGCGATCGTCGTGAGGGACACGAGTGTCTTTCGCCACGCGACGACGATCCTGGCGCCACTCGTCCACCGACCGCTCGTCAGGATCGAGCGCTCGTGGTACTATCCATGAACGGTCGCCATGCTCGAGCACGCTCGCGGAAATCTCCTCTCGGCCGATGTCGACGCCTTGGTGAACTCCGTCAACACAGTCGGGGTGATGGGCAAAGGGCTGGCGTTGCAGTTCAAGCGGGCGTTCCCGGAGAACTTCAAGGACTACGCACGAGCGTGCAAGGCCGGAGAAGTCCAAGTGGGGCGGGTGTTTGTCCATCAAACCGGCCAGCTCCAACCGAAGTGGATCTTGAACGTGCCGACGAAACGGCACTGGCGACAGCCTTCCCGGCTCGATGATGTCAGGCGGGGCATCGAGGCGCTGGCACTTGTCATCAAGGAGCGGGACATCAGGTCCGTCGCGGTTCCTCCGCTTGGATGCGGTGCCGGAGGGTTGGCGTGGTCCGAAGTTCGGCCGCTCCTCGAAGAGTGTCTGGGTACGATCGAAGGTGTGAGGGTGCTGGTGTTCGAGCCTGGGGCTCCCCCGCCAGCCGAATCGATGCCGAACCGAACATCCCGACCTGAAATGACGCCGGGTCGGGCCGCGTTGCTTGCGCTCGCGGCCTCGTACCTGGATGCGGGTTTGGACGACACACTGTCGACGCTGGAGATCCACAAGCTCGCCTACTTCATGCAGGCCGCCGGAGAACGACTGCGCTTGAAGTTTGTGAAGCACCACTATGGGCCCTACGCCGACGCCCTGCGGAACGTGTTGGGGCTATTGGAGGGGCACTACATCAGCGGACTGGGGGACGATGCGACCACGCCAACCGCCGAGGTGAAGCTGTTGCCTGGCTCGCGCGAAGCAGCGGAGACGTTCCTGGCTGAGATGCCGGCGACGCGCGAGCACATGGAGAAGGTGCTTCACCTCATCGAAGGATTCGAGGACCCTTACGGGTTGGAGCTCCTGGCCACGACACATTGGGTCATGCGGGAGCAGGAAGATCTCGCGGGGGATCCCGGTGGGGTGGCTGAGGCCGTTCGTCGGTGGAGCGACCGGAAGGCGCGGACGATGAAGCCGACGCACATTGCTGCGGCGTGGGAACGGTTGCGGCGAGCCGACTCAGCCTTCGGGCTGAGACCGCGCGAGTCCAGCGGGTGACGATATCCCGGAGGCGGCCTCCGGCAAGCACATGGCTTCCCTTCCGAACAGAACCTGGGGTTCAGCCCCCTGGGACGGAAGCGTGGCCCAACTCGCGGGCGCGATCGAGTGTGCAGCCCGCGATGCTGCGCAGCGCAGGGACACGACGATTCATGCCGAGCCGCTTGCCGACGCCGCATACGCGCAGCAACGTCTCCATCGAGAGACCGCCGACTGCACGACCGCGGCCGATGTGCGAAGAGAAGTGAACAGACGCCTATTGCCCGCGGTTGGGCGACGCTCGAAAACGGCGTCGGTGACGACGCTCAGGGTCGATAGCGACCCACGAACGTGCCCGGGTTGCCGAATCCCACGATGTCTTTCAACCCGTCGCCTGTGACGTCACCCATGAAACGCGGATGCTGTGAGACCCGCCAGCCGCCGAGGTCGTACGCGAAGTCGCCGATCCACATTTGGATCCCGTTGAAACCGGACCCGGTGGACTTGGAGACGAACGTACCGGGGTTGCCGAACCCGACGATATCGGCGCGCGCGTCACCATCGATGTCCGTCACGATGCGCGGGTTCCTATCGACGCGCCATCCACCCGCGACGTAGCCGTAGTCGGCGACCCAGAGGCTCGGCGCCCCGAATGCGGAGCCGGAGGATAACGACACGTAGACCCCGGCATCCCCGAATCCAACGACATCCGCGCGACCATCGGCATTCATGTCGGCCAGGGTCCGCGGGTGCCGTTCCACCCGCCATCCACCTGCGTTGTAGCCATAGTTGTTGGACCACTGTACCGGGGACGAGAACGAGGACCCCGTGGAGAGCGAGACGTACGCTCCCCCATTCCCAAAGCCGACGACATCGTCACGGCCGTCGCCGTTGACGTCGGAGAGCATGCGCGGATGGTACTCGTTCCGCCAACCGCCGGCCGTATAGCCATAGTCCGCCACCCACAGCGACGGGGTGGTGAACGAGGATCCCGTCGACAATGAAACGTACGTTCCGCCATCGCCGAAACCCACGATGTCATCGCGCCCGTCCGCGTTGACGTCGGCCATGATCCGCGGATGCCGCTCGACACGCCAACCCCCGGCGTCGTAGCCGTAATTCGCAACCCAAAGCACAGGGGAAGAGAACGACGATCCGGTCGACAGGGAAACGTACGCCCCTGCGTTGCCGAATCCGACGATGTCCTGACGTCGATCGCCGTTGACGTCGGCCATCATCCGCGGGTGGTATTCCACGCGCCAGCCCCCGGCGTAGTAGCCGTAGTTCGCGGTCCACAGCGATGGCGAGGAGAACGCAGATCCGGTGGACAGGGACACATACGCCCCCGCGTTGCCAAAACCGATGATGTCGTCCCGCCCATCCGCGTTCACGTCCGCGATGAACCTCGGGTGGTATTCGACGCGCCAGCCCCCGGCGTTGTAGCCGTAGTCCGCGGACCAATACCCCACGGCCTCGAAGAACTCGGTGCCGTAGAGCTCGTTGTTTGCCGAGACATCGCCGATCGTCCAAGCGCCCGTGCTTCCAGAGTTGTAGCAGGCGTTCATGACCGAACCGTTCAGTACCGCGGTCGTTGGTGTGTTGGGAATATGGTGCGCGCCGCTATCACTCTGCCCCTCGTCGCCACCGATACCGCAACTGATCGTCCTGTTGTAGAAGTCGGTGTGCCGAAACCCGATGGTATGGCCGAGCTCGTGCGTGGTGACCTGGGTCAGGTTCGCCAGGCTCCCGATCCCCGTTCCGATGTTGATCTCGTGGTACGGATCGCCGTTGGAAGGGAAGCCCGCGCTTCCTCCAGTCCCAGGAACGGCGTTTGCGGTGATCACCGCGTCGCACCCAGACGGGTTGCCGGTCGTCCGGCGCATGTTGAAGCTCAGGTTGAGGATGTTGTAGTTGCTGATGGCGCTGTCGAGGGCCGTGCTCATGTTTCCCGTCCAGCCCACGGCACTCACGCAGATGGTCGCAATCGTCGAATCGATGAGATTCGTCGTCCGGTATTGCCGGAACTCATCCGGAGCGTCCACGCGAACGCCCGCGAGCTCCCGCGAGGCATCGAGGCCCACGACGGCGTCCCCTCCCACCCAGACCGTCCGGTCTTCCCGAACCTCGATCTCGGAGGCAGGAAAACCGGCCGTGCGCAGGTTCTGTACGATTTCGTCGGTCGCCTCCGGGCTATCATCGGTAGCTTCCGAGCAAGCTCCGAGCGCGAGCAACATGGACATCCAAACGCGTTGGGCAGGACGTGTTCGCATTGCGATCCTCTCTTCCTTCGAAGAAACACACTCGAAATTCACAACGGACGATGACGAGGAGGTCTCCCCATGACATCATCGAGCGTCGAACTGGTGGCAGGATTCTACCCGTAGGGAGATCAGGAGCAAGGCAATCTTCAAACAATTATGCAGACCAAGCGGAACTGGCGTTACTGCTACAATCGCATATTGGACAATCCAGATTGCGGCGTCGTACGAGCTCCGAGTCTACCGATCGGGCAAAACCGCCCACGTGATCTGGCAACAGGGCGAGAGCCGGCTGAGACGACGATGGCGGAAAACGTCCTCAGAAAATCGAGGTGAGATTTTGGACCTCGACTTCCGGCCGAGCGACATCCTCTCTTCTGCACGACACCATTCAGCCAACAGGCATTCGCAACACATACATCATTGCCATATATACATCACAGTCACTATCGGCAACCACACGATCCGATGCGCCGTCCCGTGTCGAGGTCGAGAGGGCGACCTCATCGGGGAGCGGGCACCCGCGCTGGCCCCACATCGGAAGAACCAAGAAAAAGACCCTCGCGCTCGCAAACTGCGAGGCGAGGGTCCCAGACCGTCAGGGTGACGCGCCCCTTCGGGTCCAAGCTCGGCTTCGTTCGGCGGCTGTCGCCGCGCCCTTGCCGAGCGTGCGGACCACCATGTTCGGTGGTCCACGCCGCCCGTCCCGGTCATCGCGGAGTCATGCGCTCCGCGTTCCCGGTGCACGGGGACGATCTAGCTAGCGCACGGCGTCGAGCACCTCGGAGGCTTCGCGCTGTGCGTGGTTGATGGCGACGGCGACCTGGACCCGACCGTCGAAGACGGCGTCGTCGGGCTTGGCCTTGGCCTGCTGCACTTCCTCTTTGGCCGTGGCGAGCGAAGCCGTGGCCTCGTTGTACTCCTCAGCATCCGGAGCCGCGGGCTTCACGGTGCGGAGGTCGGTCTCGAGACGGTCGAGCGTCGTATCGGCGCGGGTCAGGAACGCCGCATCCGTCTCGCCCTTCATGGCTTCGAAGCGGGGGTATTTCCCCTCGAGGTCGCCCTTCTGGTTTTCACCGGGCTGCGCATGTTGCTCGCCGACGCCGCGATATGCGTCCCGATGATCATCCGCCAACTCCTCGTTGACCTTGGCCACCTTCTCGGCCTGCTTCACCGGGTCGTTGGTGCGCTCCATCACTTCTTGGGCATCGGTTCGGGCTTCGTTCCGAGCTTCGACCACGTCTTCCCTGGCTTCGGCGCGCGTCGAGTTGCTGTCACACGCCATCGTGAGCGCGAACAAAGCCGCAGCACTGGTCAGTTTCATCCGATCGAACATGTTGCTTCTCCTTCAGTACAGCCGCGCGGCATCGCCTGCGGCCTTTCGGTATGACCTTGCCTCCCAGCAATGCAGTCCCCGTTCCTACCGCAACTATGCGAAATGACTCGGATGACCTGGGAGCGTGACCATTTGCATCGTGGCGCAGCCGCACGCTTGCGCCGGAGCTCGCCCCTTCACTCCAGCGCGGCGGCGCACCGCGGGCTCATCCGGCGCGGCGACGCGCGGCGGCGCGCGAGCGCCCCGAGAGCACGACGGCGGCCCACGGCGCGGTGACGACCACGGCCATGAGCAAGGCCTCGATCAGCAGCGGGGCACCGAAATGCCGGCTGCACATCACGGCGATGAGACCCAGCGCGGCACTCCCCACGAAGATCGCGGTATGACCGAGTTCTTGGGCGATCCCACCGAGCTGCGCGTCGCGTGCGAGGATCCGGAGATAGCCAAAGCGCACGACCTCCGAACCCACGAGGCCGACGAGCGCTCCGGTGAATCCGCCGAGGCGAAAGCCAATGAACATTCCAATGAGCATTCCGAAGAACTTGACGAGATTTCCGTTGGCGACCTTGCGGGGCTCGTTGCGGGCGAGCAGAGGTGCTTGGAGCGTGGCCTCGAGCGTGCTGAACCACGTGCCGACGGCCAAGATCTGCAGCATCAGGCCGGCGTCCGCATAGCCTTCCGGATAGAGCAGGGCGACGAGCGTTTGCCCTCCGCCCACCATGGTGGCGCAGGCCCAGCCCCCGAGCGTCAAGACGCGACGCCGCGCGTGCTGGAACACGGAGCGTAGCGGTACCCCGTCGCGCACGCTCTGGCTGTAGAACGGAAACTCGACGCGCAGGGACATCCTGCGCAGCAGCTGCTCGGGGGCGGTCGCGATGAGGGTGGCGATGGCGTAGACGCCAAGCGTGTCCGCCGAGAGCATGCGACCGAAGATGATGCGATCGGCTTGGGTCGCAAGGAAGCTGAACAGTGTGGAGATGAAGACCCACTTGCCGAACCCGAGCACCGTGGAGGCGCTCTCGCGATCCCAGGCGAACCGGTTGTTCGGTCCGGGCAACAGCAGGTGCGTGCCCACGGTGATCGTGAGGGCAGACACCACGCCCCCTGCCGCGAGGGCCCACACGCTCGGGGATGCGAGCGCCCAGACGACGGTGACGAACAGGCCGACGGCTTGACCCAAGAGGTTGATGGCGATGAGCCTTCCCAAAGACAGGCTGCGGCTCGCGCTATGGAACTTGGACGATTGCAGGCCGGAGATCACCGCGGAAAGCGCGGCAAACGGGACGAGGGTGACGAGGACGTGTTGGCCGAAGAAGTCCGCGATCGGCCAAGCCGCAGCGAACGCCACGAGCGTGAGCACGACACCGCGAATGCACTGAATCGTCCACGCGGTGTCGAGGAAACGCCGATCGTCGCGGGTGCTCTGGACCACAGCCGGACCGATTCCTACATCCGAGAAACGATCGAGGCCCTGCAACACGACTTGGACCAACAGCATGATGCCGAAGGCTTCGCGCGGGAGCAGCCGCGTCAGCAGCAGATTGCCGCCAAAACGCAGTACCTGCCCGACTCCGAAGCCAAGCATCGTCCATAAGCCGCCTTTCTCGGCCTTCTGCCGTAGGTCCGAGCGAGGAGAAGAATTGGGGAGGGCGTGCGGCTCGGAGTTCATGCGATCGCCAAGAGCGTTTCCCCTCCGGTATCGCAGGTTCACGCTGCGGCGCAACTGGCCGTCACGACCAGACTGAGCGCCAGCGCACAGTGTGGCGCATTTGTTGTCACGCTATTGCTTCGACGCTACGAGGGTTCACGAGTACTCTTCGGCACGAAGCATGCACCAGGTTGGGAGCGAGCACGAACCATGACCACTCACAATACGGCGCACCTCACCGATGTCACGTTCGTGACCCAAGCCCTCGACGTCGCCCCACGACCGGTCTTCGTCGTCGGCGCAGAGCGTTCAGGCAGCACGATGCTGCGTCTGATGCTCGATCGGCACCCAGGCTTGAGCTTCCCGCACCAGCTGGAGTTCATGGTGGAGCACATGACGGATTCGGGCGAAATGCCGGATCTCGATACCTATCGGGAGCTTCTGAAGGATGACCCCGTGTTCGCTCGGTCCGGCTTTCGCGTACGTTCGGAGCTCGGAGACTACGCTCGCGTCGTGGCCGACTTCTTGGAGCAGAAGCGCGGCCTCGCCAGCATCGTGGGGGGGACGGTGCATCGAGACTTTCATCGCCTCCGATATTTGTGGCCTAACGCGCGTTATATTCATCTATTGCGCGATCCTCGTGCGGTTGCCCGCTCCTGCGTCGCAATGGGCTGGGATGGAAACCTGTGGTCGGCCGTGGATCGTTGGCTCGACGCAGAGGTCACGTGGGAGCGCCTCGCGGAGGCCATCCCCTCCGAAAATACGCTCACCGTCCGGTACGAATCGCTCGTACGGGACCCGCGAAGCGAACTCGAGAGGATCTGCACATTCTTGAATGTGCCCTTCGACGACCATATGCTCACATTCCATCGGACGAGCACGTACGCGCCGATCTCTCGCCAGTTCGCAGACAGCTGGCGCGACCTCTCGCCGTTTCAGTTGAGCCTCGCCGAACACAAGCTGGGATCGTGGCTCGTGCGGAGGGGGTATCTGCCCACGCGTCCACCCCGGTCTGCGCCCAACGCATTGGAACGCGTACGCTTGCAGGTGGAGAACCGAGTCCGCAAGGCCGCGTTCCGGAAGCAACGGTATGGGCTCGCGCTCTGGGCCAGCTCGTTGCTCTCGACGCGCCTCGCTCCCTGGGTCGACCGGGTCAACCGCGACGTTCAGCGCGTGGACGCCTCGCACGTCAAGTAGGCGTCAGGGCAGGCGTCAGGGCGCGCCAGGCCGAGCACCATGGGATGCCTGCCGTATCATCGCGGAGATCCCATGAATCGCCCGTGGTCCGTGCTGCTGTTTGCCTTCGCTTCGTTGGGATGCGCCACCGCGACTGCGCCGGAGGTCCCGGCAACACGTCCGGCGGTCCCGGACGCACGTCCGGTCCACGAGCAATTGGACGCACTCCTCGAGGCCGATCTCGCGGCCCGCCCCGTCGCCGCCACGGCGCTGGGCGACCATCGTCACGATGCGCGCTGGCCCGACCTCAGCGCGCGGGGACGGAGCGAAGATCATGCTCGCATCGTCGATGCCCTCCAGACGTTGTCGGCGATCGATCCGGATTCACTTGGGATCGACGACCGCGTCGACCTCGACCTCCTCGGCAATGCACTGCGGCTGGAGCAGTTCGAGCACACGGTAGAGCGCCCGTGGGAGCGCGATGCGTATTGGATCGTCTCGCTCGTGGGTCAAGGGCTCGACGACCTGATCTCGCGAGACTACGCCGCAGTGAAGGTACGCGCCGAAGCGGCGGTCGCTCGCCTCGAGGCGTTGCCGAGCCTCCTCGCGCAGGCCGACGGCAGCCTGAAACCCCACGAAACCATGCTCCCGCACCTGCAGGTTGCCATCGAGCAGTGCGACGGATTGCTCGAGCTGTTGCAGCAGGAGATTCCCGCGACGTTCGCAACGGCGCCCCCCGAACTTCGCACCCGTTTGGACGGGGCGATCGCCTCGGCGACCCCAGCGGTCACACGGTTTCGCGAAGCGCTGCGAAGCAAGGTCCCGCACGCGCAGGGTCGCTGGCGCCTCGGACTCGAGGCCTTCGAGACCAAGCTCGCGCTCACGCTCCAAACCCAGATCTCCGCGGACGAGCTGCGTCGCTTGGCGCTGCTCGAGCACACCAACGTTCGGCAGGCAATGGCCGATCTTGCGCGGAGCCTCGCGCCGGTCTTGTTCGACCCGCAGACCCGTCCGCGCGAGCAAACCTCCGACGACGACGCAAGCCTCATCCGCGCGGTGCTCGAGGCCCTGGCAGAGGCCCACGGTACGCCCGAGAGCCTGCGCGACGACGCGGCCGCGACCTTGGACGCGCTCGTCACCTTCGTCGAGTCCAAGCACATCGTCGCGCTCGATCCCCGCGAGCAGTTGATCGTCAAGTGGACGCCGCCGCACCAAAGAGGCGTGTTCGTGGCGGGCCTCGCCGCACCGGGACCCCTCGAGCCCGTCGACGCCAAGCTCCACCACTTCTATTTCGTGCAACCACCCCCAAAAGCTTGGAGCGCGGAGCTCACGGAGAGCTACCTGCGCGAATACAACCGGTTCATGCTCGAGATCCTTTCGATCCACGAGGCCATCCCGGGGCACTTCGTCCAACTCTATTCGAGCAAACGCGGCGCGAACGGAGCTCCGTTGTCGCGGATCCGCCGTGCGTTCGGCAACACGGCCTTCATCGAGGGGTGGGCGGTCTATGGCGAGCGCGTGATGATGGAGCATGGCTATGCGGGCGCAGCTCCGCGCGAAGAAGGGCTCGCGCGGCTACCCGAGGGGCTGCGCGAGGTCTTGCGCACACCCGCCCTGCGAGCCCAAGCCTTGGCGCTCCACGCCCTCAAGTTCTACCTCCGCACCGTGACGAACGCGCTGCTCGACCACGGGGTCCATGTCGGCGAGATGTCCAAGGAAGAAGCCATCGCGCTGATGGTGGAGGGCGCGTTTCAGCAGCAGGGCGAAGCGCAAGCCAAGTGGGTTCGCGCCCAGGTCACCTCGGGGCAGCTCTCGACGTACTTCGCGGGTGCCCAAGCGTGGCTCGCTCTCCGTGCGCAAGCCCAGGCGCGCACGGACGCGTTCGACCTCGCGGAGTTCCATCGACTCGCCTTGTCACACGGGGCTCCCCCAGTCCCCCTCCTGCCGCGCTTGCTCGGTTGGGACGACCCCTGACCGGCGAATCCAATCCCAGAGGCACCGGACATGCCGGGTCTCCGTGCGCTCGGCCTCTTCGAACTGGCGCTGCAGCTCGGGTACCCGGGCGTGCCCGGCGAGTTCGGCGAGCTCGTGCCAACCATTGCGGTCCGCGAACTCCGCGACCAGCATCGCCTCGAGGGCGGACAGGAACGTCGCGTCCGGATGGTTCAGCAGTCGAGACACCGTCTGCGCGACCGTGGTCGTCAGACCCGCAGGAGGTAAGGACACCACCTCGTGGTGACCGGCATCGAGCACCGCCATCGCTTCGACCAGCAACATGACGTGACGACGCTCTTCGGCGAGGATCCAGAACAAGTCCGCCCTACGCGGGCCGCCGGCGATCGGACCGCATGCGTCGAGCTTGGCCAGGAGCGCCGCGTAGAGCCCGATCTGAGCGCGCTCGAAGGCAAACCGCTCCGCGATCTTTTCCGCGAGTCGCTCGGGCGTCACCCGCGACCGCGGCTCGAGGGCCCCGAGGTCCAACCCGCAAAAGCCCCGCGGCGGACGCACGTCTGCTGCGGCCGGAGGCACCGTACGGAGAAAGCCACGCGTCCACGGCACCCCCGCGGGCCTCGAGCTCCGCAGCACCAGTGCTGCGACCGTCGTGCGGCTCGGGACGAACCGCGCGCGGCTCAGACCGACGCGACGCGGCGAACCGGAAACAGGAGCGGCAGAGCGAGTCTTGGACGGCGAGAGCATCGGCACGAAGCGGTCGTCATGCACGCCTTGGACCCAAGCGCTTTCGCCTCCATCTGGAATGAATTCAAGGCTCCGGTCTCGAGCCGACCGTGCGCCTATGAGACACGCGCACGATCCCGTCACGGTCGACCCGCCGGAGGGGCACGAACGCTCCGCTCGCCGACGAGCGACTCAACGCGCAGTGCGCCCGTCGTGGGGCGATCAGGCTGCGCGGAGCAAGCGGTCGACCGCTGCGATCGCGTCCTCTTCCACCTGAGCCACGTGAGGGCCTGCGCCGCGCGTCATGAGGAGCAACCTCTGTCGACCGTGGCGAAAACAGCGGAACCGTGCGAGCGCGCCCGTCTCGTCTGCGACGCTGAAGACCGCGCGAGCCCCCACCGAGGCGTAGGCACCCTGCTCACGGGACAGCCGCGCCACCTGCCCGGCCAACGCACCCAGCCGTAGTTCCGCAGGGTCCGTACCCGCCAGCGTCAGTCCCTCATCGTCGAACAACGCGACGGACCGGCTCTCGCTCTGCCGTGCGATCTCCTCGACCCACGCTTGGAGGTTCGTCACCGGAGCCATGCGGGGGACCTCCGGAGTGCTCTCCCTCGCGCTCGTGGCGGGTACGTCGGCCTCGACATCCAGCATCGGTTCGCGCCGAGCCGCGAAGTATCCCGCCGCGAAGAACGACGCCGCTCCCAACAACGATGCGATCAGCAGCAAGGTCACCGGATCCATCTCACTCTGCCTCCCCTACCAGGATTTCGACTCTTCGATTGCGCCGGAGGTCGCGAGGCGAATCCCCTTGCGCCACCGGTTCGTCGGCACCGAGGCCCTCGGTATGAATCCGCGCCGGGTCGATCCCCCTCGCGATCAGGAACTCGGTCACCGCCCGAGCACGCGTCGCGGAGAGCTCGCGATTGATCTCTGCGGGGCCGCGGTGGTCCGTATGCCCGCGCACGTGGATCTTTGCAGGTGCGGAGTCTTGCAACGCGTCTACGACACGTCGCAACTCGGCGCGCATCCGACGGGTGAGACCGGCACGTCCGGTGGCATCGAAGGTGATCGAGGCGAGCTGGACGCGGGATCCCGCCACGCTGCGGGCGGATGGGGCCATCGCCACGGGCGTCGCCCCGTCCTCGGGTTCGGCTTCGCCTTCGGCTCGTACGATCGGCGGCTCCGGCTCGCCTTCGGCAGGTACGGGTGCCGGCTCCGGCTCGTCTCCGCCTCGTGCGAGCGCTTCCTCCGGCTCGACCGCCTCGGGTGGTTCGATCGCCGGCTCCGGCTCCCCTGCAGGCGCCTGGAGATCCTCCGCGGGCGCCACAGCGGGGATCACCACGGCAGCCTTCGCTGCCGAGGGCGCAAGCTCGTCGCGCTCCACCGCGGCGACGGCCGCGTCCAGCGGTCCCTCTGCGTGGCGAACCTCGGCCGCGTCCGCCACGGGGCGAGAGACACCTCCGAGGACGGCGGGGCCGAGCGACAGGTTGATCCACGCGAGGTCGATCCCTCCGACCGCCAAGCATGCTGCTACGAGAACGCCGCGTTGCATCGCGTCACCTGTTCACGTCGCGTGGGCGTGGGTCCCCGGAAACGATCCGCTCGCCGTCGCGCGGGAAACGAGCTCGCGGACGCTGCCCTCGAGCTCGCTGGTCAGGAAACGAACCATCCCGAGCGAGGTGTTGCGGGTGAACAGAAACCCCGCGCAGAGGTCCTTCCCGACGCTCCGCACACAGACGACACCCGCACCGAGCTCGACCAGCGTGGAGACTTCGCCGCTTCCGAACAGTTGATGTTGAAGGGCGCAGAACCGCTGGACGAACTCCGCCACGCTGGACGCGACGCGCTCCGACCCAGCATCCCCGAGCGAGCTCGAGACCGTCTCGGATGCATTGCAGACGCTGATGGACACCAGCACGTCGACCCCAGCCGTCAGGCGATCGAGGGCGTCCTGCGGGACGAGGCTCGCGAGCGTCGGGAGAGGAGGTGGCGACTGCACCGGCCGCAGATTGGGGGCACCGGGTCGCACCGTCTTGCTCGCGGGCGGAGCGGGAGCACGAGGCGGCGTCGCGCCGATTGGGGGCACGTCCAACAACAGCCGCGCGAGCGGTCCGAGCGGCTCGGGGAGGTTCGTCGCCTCGGTCATCCGCTCGACGCGAAACGTCTGATGGGCATCGCTTTGTACGATTGCGCGGAACGCCGCCTTGCCGCGCAGCTCCCCCGCCGCGGCGTGGAGCAGCTGTCCTGCCTTCACGCGCAACTCTCCGGTCTCCTGCCGTGCCGCGTTCCACAGTCGAATCGAGGTGTACTGCCGGCTCAAGCTGACCGCCTGCAGGACGCTCGACACGTCGAAAGTGTTGAGCGCGCCCGCCATGATGACCGTGCTCATGCGACTTCTCCTCGGTGCAGATCGATTTCCGACCTCACCCCCATTTGCATGGTGACCGCGATGGATTGATAGACCTCTGTCCACGCCGTCTTGACTTCGGACGTGAACGCATCGCCCAACCCCTTCTCCAGGGTCCAGAGCAGGGCTTCGCCCACGACGCCGTAGGACTCCGCCGGAACGCGATAGAGCTCCGTGTGCCGCCGCCCGAGCGCGAGCATCACGTAGAAGAGATCCTGCTGCTCGTCCACGCGCTCGCGCCACTGGTTGTCTTTGAAGTCGAGCGACTTGACGATGAACGCGAGCATCGTGACGAGCTTACGCTTCTGTTTGTCCATTTCGGGAGGGAACAGATCACGATACTCGGAGCGCAGCTCGAAGAGCCGCTTGTAGAAGAGGTCGGCCGCGGTCTCCGCGATGGGGACGACCAGCCTGAAACTGTTCACGATGGCTTGGCGCTTGGTCTCGTCCAACACTGTCTTGCGTCTCCTGTAGGTACGAAGTCGCCCGCTACCACGCGATTGCGCGGGCCAACTCCGGCGGGCGTGAGGTGCGAGCGACGAACGGCATCATCTGAAGTAGGGCGTCGGCCATGGCTTGGCGCACCCGGTTGAAGTCCATGTACGTGTCCGTGGTCGCCGTGAGCACGAGCTGCCAATCCAGCGGAGCCGCGAACACCATCCGCTGCCCCTCCATAGTCACGGTGGCGCGACCGGAGATGCGCTCCTCGTCTGCGAGGTTCACGGTCCAGGTTCGCATCGCATCCGCGGCCACCCGAACGTTCATCTCCGCGCAAGACCCCGGGTCCGCGCCGCCGGACATCAGGACGACCTCGCGATCGACGTGAACCAACGCGACGCTGCGGACGGAAGGCACGGAGCCGAGGCTCGTGAAGATGCGTCGGCACTGCGGAAGTTCATGCAGCCGCCCCAACTCGTCGCGCCGCACCGCCGCCTCGTGGAGCAGCAACGACGCCGAGATCCGCATGGTGGGCTCGGTGGTCCCTGCCAGCACGGGACGCGTGGTGACGTGGGGTTCGTTCCAGTCCGCAATCTCGTAGGCGACGTCGAGTCCTCCGCGACGGCCGCGCTCCGCGTGGATGACTTGGCCGTCCTCGAGCCAAAGTGTGCCGCGGTGGGGGCCGGAAACGACCTCGACCTCCGCGCTCGAACGGGTCATGCACAGCAGGTTGAGGACATCCTCGAGGCCCACGGCGGCAACTCCCGTGAGGATGTCGGCGCCCGCGTTGAGCTCCACCTCGAGGCGAGCGACGAGTTCGTCCCAATCGATGGGATCCACCCTCAATGTCGCACCAGGAGGCAAGCAGGCGAGCGCGACCTCGGCCTCGACGCGGGCGCCCACCGCAACGCACCGTACCTCCGGGAACAAACCGCCCAAACCGGCGAGCCATCCGCGATCGCAGTGGTGGAGGTCCACGACGACGACCTCGACGGCGTTGATCTCGAGCAGACGGGTTGCGGCTTCACAGCGGTCGACGACGACGACGCTCGCGTTCGTGCGCGACCGAAGCTGCGATCCGATGTTGGAGAGCCGAGCCCGGTTCGATGAAACAACCAACCACATAACCGTGACCGTGCGAGGAATGGATATGGTCCCCTCACCGTTCCACGTCAAGGACGCCGCCGAAACGCGTTCAAGCCGAAGTGGGACAGCGTGGAGAGTTCGGTAGTTCACCTCACTCCCGATCCGCGGAGTTACGCCGATGGCACAATCTTCGTCACGTTGTACTCACGTCGTGGCTTCACCGTGGTGCGTTGCCCCTAGACGGTGAGCCACCTTCACACCTCAAGCGCGGGCCGTGAAACCAAGCTAGTTCCACGGGGAGAACGGGCGTTGGGAGGAACGAGAGTTCCGGCACACCCCATTCCTCCCTTCACCGACCCACCGCACGACCCGTCCGGGAGCCGCCTCCACGCGAATGCCCGCCAACTCGGTCCGCAACATGCGCGCCATCGCGTCGCGGAGGTCTTCGACTGCGTAGCACGGGATGTGTGGCTCGGCGTGTGGCAAGCCGACCCCGGAGTCGTCGGTCAGGAAAATGTACTGACCGCCGCTCATGACCGCCGCGGCCCGCATGACGATCTCCGCCTCCGAGGCGACACCGCTCGCCGCGATCGGATAGATCGCCACGCCGCGCGAACGCAGGTCGTCTGCGGCCCGCATCGCCGAGAGATCGTGTTCGGGATGTGGAGGCGCGTCCGCCAGCACGAACGTCACGCGGGCCGCGTCCCCGGGGGTCCACGCCAGCTCCGCGGCGTCGTGGAGGGCGGCGTCCATCGCCTCGGGATAGTCGCCTCCACCCTCGGCCGATTGTTTGCCGAGCTCACCGACGAACTGCGTCACGTCCCCCGTGAAGTCGAACGCCCGGGTCACGTAGGCATCGCCGTGGTCGCGGTAGACCACGAGCGCCCAGCGTTGCTCGACCTCCGGAAACGCGTGCGTGACCGCCTCGGCGATGCTGCGCACCTCCACTTTGAGATAGTCGAGCTCGTCCTGCATGCTGCCCGTCGTGTCGATGACGAGCGCCACGTCGAGCGCACGCACGGGATCTTGGACCAGGCGAAACGGAAGCCGAATGCGAGCGTCCTCGTCGCCAATCCGCACCCGCGCCGAAACCGAACGACTGCCGACCTTCACCGTGACCGGCAAACGCCGACCGCGGTGCGGCGGGATGTCTGCGCCGGTCAGAACGACGCGTCCATCGGTACGGGTCAGGAGCTCGCGCCCGGCGTAGACACGAGCGTTGGAGACGGGCGCTCCCGCGGCGTCGACGACGGTGATCACCGTGAGCGGTTGCGCGAGCGGATCGGCGATGCGGGTGACCCCTCGCATGCCGTCGACGAAGCGCTGGAAGACCTCAGGATTGCGCGTGTCGTCGAAGACGCCCGCCGTGAGCGTCCCGGGTCGAATCCCTGGATCGGGCTTGGCCACCCAGGGCTCGGACTCGGGCTCCGCCGCGGCGTCCCAGCCCACGATCGCCTCCGAATCGGCAGACTTCTTGGCTTCACCGCCCGCGGCCTCCCGTGACGCGGAGCTCGGCGACGCAGATGGAGGCGCCCCGTCCGACGCGGCTCCGGGCGCACGCTCCGGCGCGGGCGCAGCCGCATCCACGGGGGAGGCGTCCGCGGAGGGCTCCGTCCGCGAAGGTGCCGTGGACTCCGCGACCTCATCGGAATCGGAGAAATGAATCTCGCCGGGGTCCGAGCTGGAAGGGACGGACTTGGCGCAGCCAGCGAGCGCCACCGCGGCGATGGCGAGGAGGGCGGGAGTTCGCATCATGCCTCCACAACGCTGCCTCCGCGGACCTCCTTACAGTCACTCCAGGACGTGGCCATCGCGACCCACCGCGACAGCGCGGGGACGCTGCGCGTCGAGCCAAGCGATCGCCTCTGCCACCGCTTGGCGCAGCTCGTGACCGGTGGCTCCGAACGCGGCGATGGCCGTGGCCAGCGCGCATCCGGTGCCACGGATCTCCGGTCCCGGCTGCCGGCTGCGCTCGAACACCACGGACTCGCCGGCCACGTGGAGGACGTCGCGGACGAGGTCGCCGTCATCGGCGTGACCACCTTTGACCAACACGGGACGCGCGTGGCCCTTCGTCCACCCGAGCGCATCCGCTTCGTGACGATTGGGGGTGAGCAACGACGCATGCATCGCGAGCTCTTGCACCGCCGCGTGTTCACCGAGAACACCCCCATCGCTCGCCCACAGCACGGGATCGAGCACGACGAAACATCCCGGCCAGCGCTCGAGCCATGCGCGGACGAGATCGACGGCGTCCGCGGGGAGCAGCCCAATCTTCACCGCGCGCGGAGCGACGACCGTGGTGAGCTGCTCCTGCAGCGCGTGCTCTCCGACGAACATGCTCGACGCAGGCCGGCCATGGCCTTGCCGCGTCCACGCCGTGATCACCGTGCGGGTGGGCAGCGTGGGGCTCACGCGTCGTGCCGTGTGGAAGTCGCGAAGGACCCCCGCTCCGCCCGTGGGATCCAGGCCGCCAAGGATGGCCAACATGGCTAGCTCTCCTCCTCCCACACCTCGACGCGAACGATACGGTCATGGGGTAAGATCGCGTCGACGATCGCCATCTCGGATTCGTCCACGCGACCGAGCACGGTGTAGCGCCCATCGAGATGGGGTTGCCGCGCGGCCGTCACGAAGAATTGCGAGCCCCCCGTCCCCCGGCCCGCCGAGGCGATGCCCACGGTGCCGCGATCGAAGGGCATATCGGTGTCTTCGCACGGGAGCACCAGACCTGGACCGCCATACCCGTCTCCACGCGGATCTCCCCCCTGGACGACGAAGCCTGGCTCCACCCGATGGAACGAAAGACCCGAGAAGAACCCCTCGCGCGCCCACGCCACAAAGTGGGCCTGCGCCGCCGGTGCCCAAACCCCTCGGAAACGCACGGTGAAGCTGCCGTGCTCGAGCACCACGCGCAACCCTTGGGCCGTCGTGGGGTGTGCGGGCGGGACCGGTTCGAGCTCCGTCCACGCGGAGAGGAAGTCGGTGCGAAGCTCCGGACGTTCCGCGAGCGCAGCGAAGGCCTCGGCTCGGATCGCGAAGCTCGGATCGCCGGCGAGCGGCACGAGCGTGCGCGCGATCGCGTCACCGCGAGCCGTATCCTCTTCGCCGGCCGCCAGCTCCCCCAAGGCCCGAACCGCGAGGATCCTCGCCTCCAGGAGGGCCACGCTCGAGCGGTCCGTCACGAGGGCTTCGAGCGTCGGGATCGCCCCCGGATCGCGATGCCCGGCTCTGGCGGAGCGCACTGCGATGGCCGCGGCGGCGGCCGTCCGCACCCCAGGATCCCCCACGCCCACCGCTTCCCGGAGCCGTGCGCCAATCCGCGGATCGTCGAGATTCGCGAGCGCGCTGAGGGCCGCTTGCGCCACCCGAGCGCGCCCGTCTTGGGCAAACGCGAGCAAGACCGCGAGCGGCTCGCCCTCCGACGCCGATCCCCGCCGGTGGTGGTGCCGATGATACGCCGCCTCGATCTCGAGCTCCTCGGCGAATCCAGGCGGCAACGTCGGGTCCCCTGTCCCGCACGCCGAGATTGGCCCCGCGCCGCCCTCGATCGCGCGCAGCAAGGCGAGCTCGCACGCGACGAGCGTGAGGCCCTTGCTCGGCGCCTCGGCCCGCGCTCTGGCCACGGCGTGTTCGAACGGGGCCAGGGTCGCGAGCAGCTCGGGTGAGCTCGCGACCCTGGGTCGCAGCCCCTCGAGCGCCTCGAGCACCACATGCACCCGCAGACCCTCGCCGATCCACCCCGCCTCCGCGAGGCGAGCGACGAGCACACGGCGCCCGTCGCTGTGCCCCGCGAGCGCCCGGACGGCCTCGACTTCCACCCGCCAAGGGGGAGCGTCCTCCCGCGCCAGCACGCCACCGGGGATCTCGGGCGGCACTTCTCCGAGGCCGGCGAACGCCTTCCAAGCGAGCGCCGCTTCGGAGGGAGACCCCTCGAGCAGCACGCTCAAGGCTCCCACGAGGCCCTGGCGTTCCACCCCTGCGAGCAGCTCGGCCGAAGGCTCTGCGCAGCGCCCCAGGGCATACGCCGCTTGGTCCCGCAGCGACGGACCTCCGCCGAGCGCAAGCGTCAGCGCCCAGCGCCCAGCGGTCGAGAACGGGATCCCGCGCGCGCACAAGACCCCCATCGCTTGCAACGCCTCGCGAACCCGCGGCAGCTCGCCCTCTGCGGGGAGCACGGCGAGATCGGCAGCAAGGCGAGCCTGTGAAACCAAACCGCCATGGCGCGCAATGGGGAACAGCCAACGCCGCGCGGCGTTCGGATCGGTTTGCGTCGCGTAGTGCCCCCACCAGAAGTCCTCGGCGTCGCTCCAGGCCGCCGACTCGGCGAACGCGGGGTGCTCGAGCAGACCGAGCGCCGCCACGGTCTGCGCATGCACGCCTTCACCGAGCATGCCTTGGAGGCGCACCAGCGCCTCGGGGCCGCCCTCGCGGGCGAGCTGCCACGCGGGCGACACGACACGGACCTCTGATTGCGTCGCAGCATCGCGTTCCGCTTCGCGGACTGGCGGCGCCCCGGCGGGTCCGTGTTCGGACAGGCACCCCGCCGCGAAGAGCAGCGCCACGCACCATCGCATGGGTCGATCCTAACCCGCGAACGCTCCAGGTCGCCAACTTCGGGGGCCGCTTGGCACCGTTGCGGGAATCCGCGGCGCTTGGCGGCACGAAAACGGCCCATCCCCACGCGAGCCACGCACGGCCGATTCGCGCGCGACTGCTAGGCTCACGTTCGTGCGTTCGTGTTCATCCTTGGCTCGCAGGGCGACGTGCGCCCTGTTGCTCTCCGCGTGTGCGAGCGACGAACCCGGTCCCGCCGCCGCATCGAGCCCGCTGGAGACGGGCGATCTACCGTCCACGACCTCCACGACGACGAGTTCGGGGACCGGCAGTTCCACTGGCACCGATCCCGCGACCACGAGTGTGGGTTCGGACGCGACCGCCTCGAGCCTCGGGACGACCTCGACGGACACGGACACGGCCGCCCCCGAATCCGACGCGTCGACCCAGGGGGCCGAGGAGAGCGGAACGGGCGACGAAGACGGAGATCCGCGGCCTCCGGGGCGCGCCTTTTGTCCTCCGTTGGCCATCGTTCCACCCCAGGGGCCCGCGTTCGACGTCACCCCCGAGAACATCGCGAGCTTGCCCACGCTCATCGCGGACGCCGAGCCAAACACGACCTTCGTGTTCGCGGACGGCACCTACGACCTCTCGGGTCTTTCGACCCTCGACATCCAGACGGACGGGCTGCGATTCGTCGCGGCGAGCCTCGTGCGCGACACCGTCGTCCTCGAAGCGGAGAACGGACCGGACGAGGTCTTCGTCATCCGTGCGAACAACGTCACGATCGCCCACATGACCGTGCGCGGCGCGACCACGCATGCGATCCGCGTCACCGGAGCCGACGACGGCGACACGGGCAACACGATCCTCTACGACCTCACGCTCGTCGATGCGGGCGGCCATGCGATCGCGATCCATCCCTCGCCTCAGGCGACCTACGCCGATGCGGGGGTCATCGCGTGCACTAGCATCGAGGTGACCGCATCGCGACGCGAGACCGTACCTGCGTGCGATCTCGGCGGGATCGATGGCGAGGCCGCCGCGGGCTGGGAGATCCGCGACAACGCCATCTCGGGGCTTTGGTGCCCGCAGGAACTCGCGAACCCCGCGATCCAGTTCTGGTCGTCCGCCCGCGACACGTTGATCCATCGCAACGTCATCGTCGATTGCGCCCAAGCCATCGCGCTCGGCAGCGACGACTGGGGCAGCGACAACGCGCGCGCCTACGAAGACGAGCCCTGCGAGGGCAACGGCGATATCAGCCACTTCGACGGGGAAGTTCGCAACAACACGATCTTCGCCGGAGCGTCCGACCTGTTCGCCTCGCAGGAAGGCGTGATGGCGGGCCTCGCCTTCACCGATGCTTGCGGACCCCGCGTCCACCACAACACGATCGTCGCGCTCGAAGGTGACCCACCGTCGATCGAGATGAGGGGTCCGGACACGCAGGTGGACCTGGTCAACAATCTCGCGACGCATGCGATCACCCGCCGCAACGGGAGCGGAGGCCTGCTCGAGGGCAATCTCGAGGACCAAGGCCTCGACCATTTCGTCGATGGCAACGGCGGGGATCTCCAGCTCTCCCCCGCTTCGGAGGCCGTGGATGCCGGCGACCCGCGGAGCCTCGAGTGGGTTTCGACGGACGCCCAAGGCGACCCTCGCGACGAAGAGCCCGACGTGGGCGCCGACGAGCTCATCCGCGGCTAGTCCCTGGAACCTGGCGACGACCGATTTTGGTCTCCGTCCCGATCGCGCGGGGTGAGCTCCGGAGTAGACTGGCGGCATGGCAACCTTTACAGGCACCGTGCGTCAGAACGATCTCGAGGGCGGCTTTTTCGAGCTTGAGTGCGAAGACGGCAGCGTCTACCGTCTCGAAGGTGCCGGCAAGCTCAAGGCCGGTCAACGCGTGCTCATCCACGGCGCGCTGGAAACGGGAGGCTTCGGCTTCCAGATGACGGGGCCGTCCATCAAGGTCTCCAAAGTGGAGAGCGCTCGATAGGCCGACAAAAATAGCCTGTGCGCGGGGAGGGACTCGAACCCCCATGTCCGAGGACACACGGACCTGAACCGTGCGCGTCTACCAATTTCGCCACCCGCGCAGGTGGGGTGCGGAAGGTAGAGGGTCTCTGCGGCTCCGTCAAGCGTTTGATGAAGGCGTGGCGCCGGCGTGCGTCCCGCGGCCGTCGGACCACTCTGCCGGCCACTCGCTGTGCGCGAGCGACTCCACGACGACTCCGGCTGCAGCACCCCCGCTCTCGCCGTTGCTCCCGAACTCGAGGTCCGAAAACGCCGCGTCGACCTCTTGGGAGAGGCCGGTCGGCGGACTCGGAAGGGCGGCGCCCGCATTGCCCACCCGGGCCAGCCGCGCGCGCTCCGAAGAGAGCACCCGTTCGAGCTCCAGGTTCCTCGCCTCGGCCGTCGCCAGCATCGTCTTGGTGACGTCCAGCTCGTCCTGGGCCTCGTCGAGCTGCTCCTTGTGCTTCTCGAGCTGGGCCAAGGACGCCGCGAACCGAGCGGCGTTGCGATCCGAGGCGTCGGTCATCTCCCAGATCCGCTGCTCGGCCGAGTCCAACAGACCGAGCGCGTGCTCGTGCTCCTGAGCACGGATCTCGGCCTCCAGCTGCAGCCTGCGGCAGCGTTCGTCGTTGACGGTGGTGAAATCATCGGGCGGGCGCTCGCTGGCCAACCGCGCCGCGAAGTCCTGCGCCTGCGCGGCGAGCTGTTCTCGCAACCGCCGCATCTCCAGCCGTGCCGCCTCGGGCCAGGACCGTTGATCGACGGTTGCCGTGGGTTCTCCGGCGCGCGCGCGATGCAAGCCGAGCGCTTCCTCGAGTTGCTCGTTGGCTTGCGCCGTCGCCTCGAGTTCGCGCCGCAGCTTGTAGACCTCGACGCTGCTCGTCTCGTGGGCGCAGAGCAGATCCTCGAGCTCCTGCTCGCGCTGACGCAGCTGGCTCTGCTGCGCCTCGCGGTCTGCGTGCGAGCGTTCGAGCTTGTGCTGCAGCTCCGCCTCGTGGAGTTTGCTCGCCCCCGCGTCGTGACGCGCGGCATCGACGGCTCGCTGGAGGTCCGCGATCGTCCCGGCCTGCTGCTGCAGCTCCACCGCCTTGACGTCGAGCTCCGCCTGGAGCGTCGCTGCCGAGGCGGCATACTCGTCGGTGCTGCGCCGCAACGCCTCGAACTCCGCCCCCGATTGCGAGAGCTGGGCGCTGCGTCGTTTGGCCAAGGCCTGCGCTTCGAGCAAGCGAGCCTTGCACGCCTCGAGCTCGCGCTCGACCTCTGCGCGCTGCGGAGGCGCCGTCTGGGTCTGCTGCCTCCCGCGCTCCACCTCGAGCATGAGCCGGTCGCGCTCCACCTCGACCTCGTGCAGCTCCTGGCTCAGCCGCGCGACCTCGCGGGACCGCTGCGCCTCCACGGCGAGCGCTCGCTCGGCCTGATCCCGCATGCGCTCGAGCTCGGATTGGAGGCGCGCGTGCCCGAGGCCCTCTTGCTGGGCGCGCGCCTTGGTGGACCAAAGCTGCTCGTCCAGGCTCTGGATCTGCGCGGAACGCCGGGCCAGCTCCTCGCGCAGACGGTTGCGATCGGACGCGACCTCGGAGAGCGGGCGCGCGGGCTCGGCCGGCGCGTCGACCCAGGCGCCCTCGCCACGGCGCACCTGGGCGTCCTCGAGGCGAGCCCGCAGGACCTCGACCTCGGCGACCAAGCGCGTGAGCTCCTCTTGGCGCTGCTCGAGCCGTTCTTCTTGCTGGGCCTGCTTGCGTCGCGCGAGCTCGAGCTCCCCTTCGATGCGCGAAGCGAGGCGGCGCGCCCCCTCGCGATCGGAGATCGAGACCTCGAGCTGCATGCGGAGGTGATCGCGTTCCGCCCGCACGGACTCGGCACGCCGCCGCAGCTGCGCGTGCGCGTCGCGGAGGCCCTGCAGCGCCAGGTCGCGTCGCTCGCCCGCACGGGTCGCTCGTTCCAGCGCGCGCTCCAGCTCCTCTGCGTTGCGCGCGAGGCCCACGGCGTGCGCGGTCACGTGAGACTCGGTGGAAACCGGGACCATGAGGCAGCGTCCCGTCAGTTGATGATGCATGCCCGTGTGCGGCCGTCCGCGGCAGGCGATCGCAAGATAGTTCCGCGGTGTGGGTCGCTCCTCGAGCAACGCCTCGTCGATGGCGAGCGAAGGCGCGGGGCCTCCGTCCTCCAAGACCGGCGCCAGACTCACGCCATTCCAGGGCAGCTGGGCGAGGAGCTCCACCACGGAGAACCGTTGACGGAGCTCGCGTTCGAACGTCCAGAAGTCGAACGTCGATCCTGGGCCGTGGCAAGCCACGAACGTACCGCCCGGGGTGAGCACGGACGCGACGAGCTCCAGCAGAGCGCGCCGAGGTTCCTCGCCGAGCGCGTCATAGCCCTCGACACAAACGGCGAGATCGATGGACGGGACGGCCTCGATCGTCTCGATCACCCGCAGACCGAGCGCTTTGGCACGCACCGCATCCGGGGGATCGGTGACGTAGAGCTCGGCCGTCCCGCGACGGAGCAGCGCGACGCCCTCGAGATCCCGCGGCGCGACCACCAGTGCCGTCTTGCCTTGCGAAAACCGGCGGAGCGCGACGTATGCGGGAAGGTGGTACACGAACGAAGTCTTCCACAAAGATACCGCGCTCCTTTGTCGTTCTCTGCGATGCGGACTACGCTTGGGCAGGTCGCCCCATGGCCACGCCCATCAAGTACAAGCCCCCGCGCCGGCTCAACGTGGTCAGCGTGCCGCTGTTCGCCTTGCTGGCCTTGGGAATCTACTTCGCCTACCAGTACGTACCTCTGTTCTTCCTCAAGCACGAGGCGTACCGCGTGCTCGAGGAGACCGGGTCGACATTTCACGGCTACAAAGGCCTGTACAGAAGCGATGCACGCGCGCGCGAGCTCCTCCGTCGCAAGATGGAATCGCAGCTGCGCGCGGTCGGCATCGACGACCCCGATCTAGAGACGTGGATCGACGTCGAGCCCGGCGAAGGTCGCGTCGGGGCGCTGTACTCCAAGTGGGTGCACTGGCCCTTCGAGGTCTTGCCTCGTCGCGAGGTCGTGTACGAAATCGAACACAGTTTCGGGCTCTGACGAGCCACCCAGGGCACCAGATCGGAACGCCCTTCAGACGACGCGCTCCCCCGCCGATGCGTCCTCGTGCTCTTTGCGCTCCGCGAAGGCCTCGCGCTCGCGCTGCTGGCTGCCCCGGCCCCCTCGGGAGGAGTCGCGGTGGTGTACACGCCGAGCGTCGCGGCCCATCGCGAGTTCGTCGCGGCGCTCGAGCGGCGTGATCCCAGCGTGGTGGCGCTCGCCGTGGGGGACGTGTGGTCCAAGCCGATCGCACCGAGGGCCGCGATCGCGGTCGGCAACGCGGCCGCGACCCAAGTCGACCACGCGTGGCCCGAGCTCCCGCGCGCCCATCTTCTGCAGTGGCAAGCGCTCGCCCCCGCAGGCGCCCTCGAACTCGTGAGTTCGGTGCACCCCGAGGCGCAGTGCACCGCCGAGCTCTTGCGCGCCGCCGTGGGTGGCGACGGCTGGATGATCCTCGCACCTCCGACCGACCATGGTGCCTTGCTGCTCGCGACCGCCTTGGGCGCCGAGCTCGTCTTCGGGGACGCCCGCGATCATCACCGTGCACTTCGCACGCGCTCACCCGATAAGGTGTGGCTCCGTGGACACCCGGGGCTCGCACGGACGCCGGAGTGGCTCGAGCTGCTCGGTCAGCTCGGACGCTCCGAGCTCGCCTATGTGGGCTCGGACCTCCCCGCGCTGCGTGGCCTCGGCATCGCAGCCCCGATCCAGGTCGACGTCGAGGTGCATGCCGAGGCTGCCTCGGATTGGATCGAGCAGGTCCGAAAGCGACGGACACGCAAGCCCACGACGCTGGAGGTCGAATGCAAGGCCACGTGAACCGACGCGACCTACGGCCCCCCGTACGGCTCTCCGTCGTGATGTTGTCTTGCGGCCTCGCGTTCGCCAGCGCGTTGCTCCTCGCGATCCGTCACGACGACGACGCCTATGCCGAGGCCTCCCGGACGCTCCTGGTGCGAGAGCTCGCGGACGCCCAGATCCACACGGCGACCGAGCTCCTCCGCGTACCGATGGCGATTGGAGACGAGGACCTCGTGCGCCTCGTCGCCGACGGCCTCGTCGAACGCGACCCCATGCTCGTCGCCTTGCGCGTCGACCTGCCCGACGGGACGTCGATCGTCTCCGGGGAGAGCTCGAGCGGTTCGGAGGCCTTCGTGGGTCACGTCCTCGGACCCTCCGCCGACGTGGAGGGGATGCTCCTCGGGGCCCAGACGCGCGCAGGCCCGTTGCGCCGCGTGGGCCAGATCGAAGTCCACGTCGCCCTCCCCGCCATCGTGTCTACGATGCCCGCACCGCCGCGCGTGGTGCCTTGGGTCGTAGGCCTCGGCATCGCCGGAGCCCTCGGGCTGCTGCTGTGGCTCCGCAGTCGCCTGCGAAAACTCGTCGAGCTCGCGGCCGCGGTGGCCCAAGGGAGCCCCACCGCTTCGACCCGGATGCGCGGAGGCGACGAGATCGCCTGGGCGGCACGTCGCGTGCGCGGTGCCACGCGAGTGGTCGCCAAGCACGTCGAGGAGGTCGAGGGGCGCAACGCCGATCTACTGCGCGACGTCGTGCTCAAAGAAGACCGTCTGCAGCGCATCGCGGCCGTCGCAGCCACGCTCGTGGCCCCGCTCCAAGAGCAGACGCTGCTCCGAGACGTGGTCGGTCCGCTCGCCGAGGAATGCGGCGCCGGGATCGCCCTCATGTTCGTCACCACGACCGGAAGCCACGCGTTGCACTGCGAGGCTGCGCATGGCCTCGAGCGGATCGAACATTGCGAACCGGGACTCGTGGCGCTCGGCCTCGATCTCGAAGCCTTGCCCGATTCGCCCACACTCCTGCACGCGCTCGAGACGGACCACCCGTGGATGCGCGATCGCAAGGTGCCCCTCTCGGGGGTCGCCGCGCTACCCCTGCGCTTCGGTGGCCACCTCGAGGGACTCGTGGTGTTCGGTCGACGCGAACCGTGGACCGGCACGGACCTCGAATTCATGGCCGACATCGCTCCGCCGCTCGCGATTGCGCTCGCGAACTTGCGGGCCTACGAGGCGAGCGTCGCGTTGACCTACGCGCTCGAGCAGCGCAACGACGAGCTGGTCCGCCAGCGCGATCGCCTGGAGGAGGTCGATCGTCTGCGCGCCCAGTTCGTCGCAAACATCTCGCATGAACTTCGCACGCCCCTCAACGCGATCATCGGGTACACGGAGCTCGTCGTCGACGAATGCTTCGGACCCGTGACGGAGAAGCAGCAATCATCCCTGGAGTCCGTGCTGGAGGCTTCCCACCACCTCCTACATCTGGTGAACCAAGTGCTCGACCTCTCGCGCGCCGAGGTCGGTGAACTCGCGCTCGAGGTGAGGGAGTGCGACGTGCTTCGCGTCGCTCGGGACACCGCCGCGCTGCTCCAGCCCCTCACGCGCGACAGACCCTACAAGATCGTCGTTCGTGGCACCGAGCAACGGATCCAGACCGACCCGGAGCGCGTGCACCAGATCCTCACCAACCTGCTCAACAACGCGATCAAGTTCACGAACAAGGGGTCCGTCGCGGTGAACGTGGTCCCGCGGCCCGACGGAGGCGTCGCGCTGCATGTGGAAGATACCGGCATCGGGATCGATCCCTCGCACATGGAGCTCGTGTTCGAGGAGTTCCGCCAAGTAGACGGAAGTACGACCCGAACGCACGACGGCGTTGGACTCGGGCTCGCGATCAGCCGCCGCCTCGCCACGGCCCTCGGCGGTTCGCTTTCGGTTTCCAGTACCTTGGGTCGTGGAAGTACATTCACACTCAGCCTGCCCGCCGTAGTGGGTGCCCGCGCAGACCTCGAACCTGCGCAAGGGGCCCTCTCGAGAGCGTCGTGACCCCACCATGAAGAAGATCCTGCTCGTCGAAGACAACCTTCACAACCGTACGGTCTTCGAGACCGCGCTCCGCAGCCACGGCTACGATCTGCTCATCGCCGAAGACGGCGAGCGAGCCTTGCAAGTCGTGGGCACCTACCTCCCCGATCTCGTGCTGCTCGACCTCTCGCTGCCCAAAGTCGACGGATGGACGGTCGCCCGCACGATCCGAGCCAACGCCAACCCGCAGGTGTCCTCCCTTCCGATCGTCGCGCTCACGGCCCACGCAATGAAGGGGGACCGCGAGCGTGCGCTGGAAGCGGGTTGCAACGACTACATCAGCAAACCCGTTTCCCCGCGCCAGCTCGCGCGCACCGTGGCGGCCATGGTCAAGGCAGCCTGAGGCTGCTAGCATGGCGGCCGCAGGCGTATGAGGGCGCGGCTCATCTTGGTCACCGGCAGCGAGCCCCAGGAGTTCGAGCTCGCCGCGTTCAACACGCTGGGCCGCCACCCGGACAACAACGTTCAGCTCCTCGACCGCATCGTGTCCAAGGAGCACTGCCGGATCACTCGGCTCCCGCAAGGGGGCTTCATGCTGCGAGACGTCGGCAGCCTCAACGGAAGCTACGTCAACGGGGAGCGGGTCGCGGAGAAGAAGCTGCAATCGGGCGACGAGATCACGCTCGGAAACACCACGCTGCGCTTCTTTGACGACGAGGTCCCCTCGGACCCCCCGGCGCGCAACCTGACCATGCTCTCGGATCAGGTCCAGAGCATGGTCCAAAGCCGCGTCCAGGCGACCAGTCACTTCCCGCCCGCGAGCGAAATCACCGACCCCGAGGCCCTGCGCGCCGACTACGAGAAGCTCCGCATCGCCCACGAGCTGTCTCAGAAGCTCTCGGTCGACACGGAGCTCGATACCCTCCTCCAAAAGATCGTCGACGAGAGCTTTCAACTGATCCGCGCCGATCGTGCCGTCATCCTGCTCTACGATCGCGAGAGCGATGCACTCACCCCCCGGTTCGTCCGGCAGAAGCGCGACGGCGAGGCCATCACGCTCTCGACCAGCATCCTCGAGGAGGTCAAGACCAAGAAGCGCGCGGTGCTCTCCTCGGACGCGCTGCTCGATGAACGCTTCAAGGCCGCCAAGAGCATCATCATGCAGGGGATCCGCTCCACGATGTGCGTGCCCCTGCTCTACAAAGACGAGCTCGTCGGTGCCATGCACATGGACTCCACGCTCAACACGGGCGCCTTCACGGAGAAAGACCTGACGCTGTTCCAGGGCATCGCGACCCAGGCGGCCACCGCCATCGAGAATCATCGGCTCGCCAAGAAGATCGAGACCGAGGCGGGCACCCGCGTGCAGCTCCAACGCCTGCTCTCGCCCAACCTGGTCGATCAGATCGTCAAGGGGAAGCTCCACCTCGAGCAGGCAGGCACGAACCGCGATGTCACCATGTTGTTCGCCGACATTCGCGGCTTCACGACGATGAGCGAGCGGCACACCCCCGAGGAAATGGTTCGGACACTCAACCAGTACTTCGAGGTGATGGTCGACGTGCTGTTCAACTACGGCGGTACCCTCGACAAGTACGTCGGCGACGAGGTCATCGGCCTGTTCGGTGCGCCGGTCGCCCTGCCCGACGCACCCGCCCGCGCCGTCCGTTGCGGCTTGGCGATGCAGGAGGCCCTCGCGGAGTTCAATCGCGTCCGCGTCCAGGAGGGCGTGGAGCCGATCCACGTCGGCATCGGGATCAACACGGGACCGGTCATCGCCGGCGCAATCGGTTCGCGCAGAACGCTGCAATACACCGTCATCGGTGACGCCGTGAACGTAGCATCGCGCCTTTGCAACGCGGCGAAGGCGGGCGAGGTCCTCATCAGCGAGTCGACGATGCGCCTCGCGGAGGGCGCGATCGAGGCCGAGCTGCGAGACCCCATCCACGTCAAAGGCAAGTCGATCCCGCTCCTCATCTACTGCGCGACCGGGGTGACCCCCGAGGCGCGCGACAGTCCGCGGACCACGGGCCCGCACTGATCTTCGCCGCCCATCATCCCGGCCCGGGTACCGCGCGCGGATCTCCACCGTCGTGATCCGGTCCCGTATCCTTCTCGGCGACGTGGAGCGCGCCCCGGCCAACGAAGGGGGACGTCGAACGCGAGCGTTGGAGGCGACCGATTCGTGCGCGTGAAGGCTCAATGCGTGAGTAGCGCCGAAATGTTGACAATCTATCGCTTCGAATCCAGATCCATGACGTAACGTTAGGTCAGAATTGCTGGTCTTCGTTACGAGGACACCATGCAGGGCAACTCCGAGGCATACCTTCTGGGCACCAACAGCGTACCGCTGATGAGCGCGAGCGAGGAAATCGCCCGCTCTACGCGAATTCGGGAACTCCGAAGCGAGCTGTGGACCTGGTTGCTGACGTGTCCGAGTGGGCCGAGGATGACCTTGGAGCTTCTGCGCGAGCGTCACCCCGACGCGGTCCAGAAGCTCCACCACCGCCTCCTCCGGCTCGCTCGCCAGCCAAGGACGAAGCGGACCGAGCGCGCAGTCCGCTCACTGGTGACCTCGCTCGAGGTCCTCGACCGAGGCGGCGACATCGCGGCCGCCGTACTCGAGGCCCTCCGAGCCGCAGACCCCGCCGTCAGCTACGCGGCCGCAGACCGACTCCGGCGACGCTGGCGCCAAGAGAAGGATCGCTTCGTGCTCGCCAACATGGGGCTCGTCTTCAAGGTGGCAGGCCGCTTCCGCAGCAGCTCGCTGTCTCTCCATGACCTGGTCCAAGACGGCGCGCTCGGTCTCATGCGTGCCGTCGATATGTTCGACCCCGACAAGGGCTTTCGCTTCTCCACCTATGCCGTGTGGTGGATTCGACATGCCATGGGTCGCGCCCTCGCGGATCGCTCGCGGACGATCCGCGTGCCGGTGCACCTCATCACGCTCCACACCAAGTTGCGAAAGGAGCGACCCAAGCTCGCAGAAGCCCTCGGCCGGGACCCCACGCACGCCGAACTCGCGGCCGCGTGCAACGTCACCGCGGAGCGCGTGGCCCTCGCCGAGCAAGCATTCTCGACCTCGGTCGTCTCGCTCGAACAACCGCGGTCCGAGGGTCAGGATCCCATGGAGCTCCCCGACGGCGACGATCCCCGCGAGGCACTCGAGTTTCATCTCGCCGCGAACAGCCTCGAGGGCATCATCGACGACCTCGACCGGATGGAGGCCGATATCGTCCGCAAGCGATTCGGCCTCGAGCAGCAGTCCCCCATGACGCTCCAGGAGATCGGCAAGGAGTACGCGCTCTCTCGCGAGCGCATCCGGCAGATCGAGCTCAAGGCGCTCCAGAAGCTGCGCGCCAATCTCCTCACGCAGTAGAGGTTCGGGCGCCCACCGAGGCCGGGGGGCGCCCTTCCGATGCTCCAGCGCCCACCGAGGCCGGTGGGCGTGTTCCGAGGTCGCCGCCTCAGGTCACTTGGAGCCCGAGTGCACGGCGAGCGGCGAAGTAGTCCTCGCTGATTCCGTACAGCACGAGCTCCTTGATCTTGTCGCGCGGGCCCATGGAGCTGCTGAGAGCACCTTGTTCGCGCGAGATCATCTGCGCGGCGATGTTGAGGTCGTTGCACAGGAGCAACCCGACCCGGTACCCGGTGAGTTCCACGGCAGCGGCCCACCGCTTCACGTCCGTCGAGCCTCCGGCGTCGGCGAACTTCTGGACGAGACTCTTGAGTTGATCGCGCGCCCTCTGGTCCATTCGAGCGTGGATCTCGCGAGCAAGCTGATCGAGCAGGGCGGTATCGCCTTGGACGGGCAGGCCCACGATCCGCAGGCATGCCATGAACAGCTCTTTGAGGCTCGCCGGCGCCCTATCCAACGCGACGTAGGCGAAGTGCGGCGGGTAGAGATCCATCATCGCACGACCGAGCGCGAACGCCAGGTGGGCCTCCGTCTTGGCGCGAGCGATGTTCTGGAACACCACCATCGAGGGTCGTGCCATGTCTTCCTTGAGGAAGCTGTGGAGCACGAGATCGCCCGGATCGTTGGCGCGGACGTAGACGTCGGGCTTGTCGACGTTGAGCACGTCCCGGATGTACTTCGCCATGCGTGAGAACAGCGACGGCTCGACGCTGATGTCGAGGCAATCGTCCGAGCTCATGCTGAGCGGCAGCGGCTTCGCGCGGTACTGCGAGACCGCCGGAGCGACAGTGCCGAGGATCGCCGTCAGGTACAGGTCCTGATCGGGGTGGAACACGTGCCGACGCAGCGTGTCTTCGCTCAGGCGTGCCCGGGCCATCGTGAACTCGGGGCGCCGGTGCTGATTGACGTAGGTCTCCTCGTCGTGCGTCGCCTTCTTGAGGAAGCTGAGCACGGACGCCACGCAGAACGCTTTGTCGACCTGCGCCGCGCGCACGTAGATCTTGAATAGCGCGTGGTAGCTGTCGAACCGGAACGGCTCGTTGGCGATGAGGATCTGGTGCTCACGCACCGAGGCATCCACGAACTCCTGAGGATCGGTGTCCATCAGCCGCTCGTAGAGCTCCGCCATCTTCACGTGGCGCTCGATGTTCCCCGGATCGAGCTTCGCCGCGACGCCGAAGGCCTCCGCCGCCGCGCGGAAGTCCATCAGACGCGAGCGATAGATCTCCGCGAGGTTGTTCCAGAGCGTGATCTTGAGCGCATCGTGCCCCTCCTGCGGCATGCGCTTGAGCATCTTCCGGTACGCGCGCTCCAGTGACTTCCAGTCCTTGGCGCGGGTGAGCAGCGTATCGATGGCCTGGAACGCCTTGAGCTTGCCGACGTCGTCGTCGAGCACGCGGTTGAACCGCTCGATGGCGTCGTCGGTGGTGCCGAGCTCGTCACGGAGCAGGACCGCCGCGGTGTAGTTGTAGCTCGAGCGCCGTACCGGATCGGGCTCGATCTCGACGATGCGATCGATGATCGCGATCGCGTCCTCCCAGCGCTTCGAGTTCGTGTAGAGCTCGAGCAACGTGTGCAGCGTGGGGAAGTCCTCCGGCTGCAGATCGAGTGCCGATTGGAACGCCGCGGCGGCCTTGTCGCGGTTGCCGAGCTTCTCGGCGTAGAGGCCACCGATGTCGCGCCACAGCTCGAACTGACGCGCGCCGTCCGGGGTGATGTCGACCATCGATCGCTTGGCCTCGATCACGCCCTCCCAATCATTGGAGGCGCCCCGCAGGTTGATGACCGACGCGAGCGTCTCGTCGTGGTGGGGATCCACCTCGAGCGCCTTCTCGAAGTAGTTGAGCGCCTTCCGCGGCTCGTTTTGACGCCGCTTGATCGTGCCTAGCCGGTGATAGACGCGAACCGTGTCCTCGGGCGCCTGCGTGTCCCGATGCTGGAGCAGGATCGTCTGGTAGAGCTTGAAGGAGCGCTCCCAGTCCTCGCGCTCGAACAGGAGATCCGCCATGCCCACGAGGACCTCGTGGTTGCTCGGATCGATGTCGTAGGCGCGCTTGTACTGCTTGAGCGCCTTGTCCGGGTTCCCGAGTCTCCGGGCCACCTTGGCGGCGCGAAGGAACAGCTCGCGCTGCTCGATGTCATCGAGCTCGAGCTGATCCACCTTGCGGGTGAGCATGTCGAGGATCGGATCGGCAGCCTCGTAACGGTCCTCTTCGAGGTAGATGTCCACGAGGACCCGGCCCACGCGCACGTGCTCCGGATCGTATTCGAGGGTCTTGGCGAACAACTCGACGGCGTGGGCGCGGTCGTCGAGCTCATCGAAGTTGATGAACGCGGCCTCGGACGCGAGGTTCGTCTTCTCGAGCGGGTTGGTCGAGTGCTCGGACGCCGCTTCGAGCGTCCGCGAAGCCTTGAGCCAATCGGCGCGCGACTTGTAGATGTCCGCGAGCACGACGAGCGCCGGGACGTGGCCAGGATCGAGCCCGAGCGCTTGATTGAGGCGCAGCTCGGCCTCCTCCGAGTTGAGCAGCTTCTCGTGCAGGACGCGACCCATGCGCGTCAGCAACTCGAGGCGGGCGCTCGGATCGGGGTGGAGCTCCACGAGCCGCCCCATCGTGTCCACCGCTTGCGGCCAATCTTCCATGGCCTCTTGCAGGCGGCTCAGGGTGTTCGCGGCGTCGAAGTTCGTGGGATCGAGCGCGAGGATCTCGGAGTAGGTCTCGATCGCCCGCTCGTTGTCCTCGACCTGGCGCTCGTAGACCTCGCCCATCGCCTTGAGCAGCTGGATCTTCGTGGATACGTCGTGGATCGCCTCGATGTGCGACCGGTAGGTCTCCACGAGCTCGGTCCATTTCTCGAGACCCGAGTACAGCTCTTCGAGCTGACGGTAAGTCACGTCCCGGTTGGGATCGAGCATGATGACCTTCTCGAGGACCTCCGCGGCCCCTTCACGGTCATCGGACAAGGACACCAACGCAGAGGCCATCTTGTCGTAGATGCCGATCTGCGTATCGACGTCCGCGGTGGCGTCGAGCTCGGCGAGCAGGACGTCCTTGTACTGCTCGACCTCGTTCGAGTTGAGGTAGAGGCGCTCGAGCGCCTGCAGGGCATCGAAGTCCGTCGGCTCTCGCGCGAGGATGTCTTTGTAGGTCTCGATGGCCGACACCGGATCGACGAGGTTCGCCTCCTGGACGTACCCGATGTGCTTCTTGAGCCGCAGGCTCTCGTCCATGTCCTCGGTGGTGGCCGCACGCCGCGACAGCACCACGACGAGCTCCGACCACGACTCCTGCTGGTCGTGCAGCCGGATCAGGGCATCGAGCGCCTTGGGGTTCTCCGAGTCGATCTCGAGCACGCGGCGATACGATTCGACCGCGCCGTCCACGTTGACGAGGTTGTCTTCTTGGACGCGAGCGAGCTCGAGCAACGCCCGGCTCTGATCCGCCGGCTCCTGCTCGAGCGGCACGATGCGCTGCAGCGTCTCGGCCAAATCACCGAAGCTGTGCGCCCTGCGCTGGAAGCTCGCGAGCTCGCGCAAAGCCGAGACGCTCTCGGGGTTGAGCTCGAGCGCACGCTCGAGCGACTCGATCCCGTACTCGGTCTGGTTGAGGTGCTCACCGTACCAGCGCCCGATCTTCACCCACAGCTCGCACTGTTCCATGGGATCTTCGAGCTGCTGCACGAGACCGTTGTACTCGTTGAGCAGGTCGCCCCATTTGTCGTACTGCGTGGCGAGCCGCTCGAGCTCACGCGAGGTGTGCTCGTTGGCGTACTGCTCGTTGAACGCGGCCTGGAGCGTCGCGAACGCCATGTCCGGATCGCCGAGGTTCTCCTCGAACACCTTGGCGGCGTTCTGGAGCACGGTGACCTTCTCATCGGTGTCGGTCGTGTGGTCGGCGCGGCTGATGAGGAGCTCGGCGAGCTCGCCCCACGCTTCGGTGTCGCGATAGATCTGCTCGAGGGCTTCGCCCGCGGCCGGGTGACCCGGCTCCACCTCGAGGATCTGCTGATACGCCGACGCGGCTTGGGCCTTGTCTTCGACGCGCTCTTCCCAGATCGAAGCGATCTGCATGAGAACGTCGATCCGCTCGTCCCCCTGGATCGCGCGAGCTTTGCGCTCGAGCACGTCGATGGCGTCGCTCCACCGCGCTTCTTGCGAGTAGAGCTCCTCGAGCGCCGCCATGGCTTCCATGTTGCCCGGATCCATGTCGAGCACGCTGTGCCATGCCGCGATCGATTGCTCGGGCTGCATGAGGTACTCGCCCTGGATCTGCCCGACCTTGGCGTAGAGCTCGAGCAGCTGCGTCTCGGTGAGCTCGGGCTGCCCGACGGCGATGAGCTTGTCCAGCACGTCGATGAGCTCGACCCAAGCCTGGCTCGTCTCGTAGATGTGACGCAGCGCCTGTAGGGTGGTCACGTTGCGGTCGTCGATCTCGAGCGCGTTCAGCCAAGAATCGAGCGCGTTGCGTTCGCGGCCGAGCCTGTCTCCGTAGACGCGTCCGAGCGTTTGGTACGCGGACACGCGGTCCCGGACGTCCTCGATCACGTAGACCTGACGTTCGAGCACCTCCACGAGCTCGTCCCAGCGTCCCGCACGTTCGTGCAGGCGCGCGAGCTCCCCGAGCGCGAGACCGTCTTCACCGCGGAGCTCGAGTACGCGGTTCCAGAGGTCGACGGCGTCGCGTTCACGTTGGAGCGCGTCCGCAGCGATCTTGGCCATGCGCTGGTAGCAGCCCGAGGCTTCGTCGTCGGTGTTCGCGACCTCCACCATCTTCTGGTAGTTGTTGAACAGCGGCTCCCACATGTACTGCGACATGTAGAGCTCCTCGAGGTGGTTGAGCGCCTCGACGTTGCGCGGATCGTAGTCGAGCGCGCGGGTGTAGGCCTCGATGGCCTTCTCCGCGTTGCCGAGCTGCGACTCGAACACGCTCGCGAGCCGGACCTCGAGATCGACCAGGAGGTCGCTGTCGGTCGTGACGCGGATCCGACGCTGGAGGATCTCCGCGAGGTCCTGCGACATCCCGATCTGGCTGTACACGCGGTCGAGCGCGGCGAGGGCCGCCGAGTTCTCCGGATCGATGTCGAGCACCTGGCGGTACACCTCGATCGCACGGCCCGGGTCACCCAGGCGTTGATCGAGCACGCGGGCGGAACGCGACAGCACCGCGAGGCGCGTCTCGGGAGCGAGCTCCGAGGCGAGCAAGCGATCGCCCACGTCGACGATGGGACCCCAGTCCTGGGTGATGTCGGCCAAACGCTCGAGCTCGTCGCTCACCTGCTCGCTCGTGGGCTCGTCCATATAGGCGCGCAGCCACCAGAGGTACGCTTGTTGGGCGTCCCCGAGCCGGTGTTCACACGTCTCCGCGACGCTCTGGACGATCGCCAATCGCTCGGCGGGACCTTCCGTGTTCGCGAGCTTGATCTCGCCGAGGCGGACGAGCGCATCCCAGCGGCCTGCCGTTTGATAGATCGGCTCGAGGATCTCTGCGATCTCCGCTTGCCGCTCGCCGTCGGCGAGCAGCAGCTCGAGCGCCTTTTGCGTAGCCTGATGCGAAGGATCGATGTTCAGGATCTCGCGGTAGGCATCGATCGCTCGGCTCGGCTCCTGGGTGTTGAGCTGATAGAGCTGCCCCATCCGGTAGTACAGGGCGATCACGTCCTGTTCGCGGGGCGAGATCGCGATCTGGCGCCGCAGGTTGTCGATGAGGTCGGTCCAGCGCTCCGACGCCCCAAAGATGCGATCCAGGGCCGCGATGGCTTCGACGTTCTCGGGATCGCCCTCGAGCACCTCGCGGTAGCGCACGACCGCGTCCTCCGTGTTGTCCAGGCGCTCCTCGTAGATGTGCGCGAGCCGGAGCAGGACCTGGTTCTTCGTCAGAGGATCGAGCAGGCGATCCGCTTGCTCGGCGAGCAACGTCGCGAACGTGCTCCAATCCCCCGTGACGTCCGCCAACCGTTGCAGTTGCTCGACGGTCTCCTCCGACTGGGGATCCGTCGCGAGGGCGCGAGCGTAGGCGCGGAACGCCTTGTCGTATTCGGCGAGCTGTAGCTCGTAGACGCTCGCGACCTGGTGCAGGCGGTCGATCTTCGCGTGCGGGTCCTCCGTGTGCTGGACCATCACCTCGTAGATCTCGACCAACCGCTGCCAGTCGCCGCGGCTCTGATAGAGCGGCGCCAACACCTGAGCCGCCAACATCGCTTCGGTGTCACCGCGGACGATGCGGTCGAGCGCTTCGATGGTCGGGCCATGGTCGGCGTCGTGATCGAGCACGTCGCGATACGCCTCGATTGCGCGGACCGTGTCTCCGAGCTGGCGCTCCCACAGGCCGCCGATGCGGAAGCGGAACGCCGTCTGCTCCTGCTCGTCGGACACCGCGTCGATCGCCCGCTCCAGGATCTGGAGTTGATCGAGCCAGCGCTCCGCCTGCCCATACAAGCGGTCGAGCGCCTGGATGGCCTCGAAATCGGAGGGATCGAGCTCGAGAACCGCCTGGTAGGTATCGATGGCGCGCTCGGTGTTGCCGAGTTCGGCGTCGTAGACCTGCCCCAGGACGTAGAGCGCTTGCCGGCGCTCGTCGGGGCTCTCCGCCAGCTCACTCTGGCGCTGATACACGTCCTTGAGCTGCTCCCAGCGCTCGAGTTGGACGTAGAGGCGCACGAGGGCATCCAGCGCTTCCCGGTCGGAATCGTCGACGGTGAGCACCTGCTGGTAGAGCGCAATGGCGCCCTCGGGGTCCGCCATGTGGTGCTCGCGGATCGTCGCGGCGTACTTGAGCAGCTTCTTTTGGTCGGCCGGAAGCTCGACCATCTCGACCTTCCGCTTCACCGCGGACACGAGCGCGTCGAAGTTCCCGGCTTGCAAGTGCAGGCTCATGAGGGCATCGACCGCGGCGAAGTTCGCCGGATCCACATCGAGGATCTTCTCGTACGCGGACGCAGCCTTGGCCGGGTTCTCGAGCGCTTGCTCGTAGATCTGGGCCACCTTGCCCAAGATCTGGATGCGGAGCTCGTCGTCCACGATGTCGTCGACGACGGCTTCGTACAGCTCCACGAGCGGAGCGTAGGAGCCCATCTGGCCCGAGAGCGTCTCGAGCCGCGCCTGCGTGTCCGCGCTGCCCGGGTTCTCCTTGAGCGCACGTCCGAAGGCGCCGAACGCCTTCGAGAGGTCGTCACCGGCGAGCTCGTAGAGTCCGCCGATATTGTGCAGGAGGGCGATCTTCTCGTTCGGATCGAGCGAGTGCTTGACGATCACCTCATAGGTCGCGATGAGCTTGGGCCAGTTGTTCTCGACCTTGTAGATGTCCTCGAGGATCTTCGCGACCGCGAGCTGGTGGTCATGGTTCCCCATGAGGGTCTCGAGAGCCGCCATGGCGCTCGAGTTCGCGGGATCGAGCTCCAGGACCCGGCGATAGGTCTCCACGGCCAGGCCGGGCTGCTCGAGCTTCGTCAGCTGCAGGGCGCCCAGTCGCAGGTTGAGCTTGACGAGGTCATCCGGATCGATCGTGAGCGTGAGCTGGCGACCGAGGTTGTCCGCGAGCTCCGTCCATTGCCCGGCCGCCTCGTAGAGGTGCTCGAGCGCCTGGATCGCGCGCATGTTGACCTCGTCGTCCGCCAAGATGTCGGCGTACGTCGTGACGGCATCCTGCGGCCGCCCGAGCATGTCGACTTGAAGGCTCGCAATCTTGAAGCGCAGCTGTTCGCGCGCCGCGGGATCGAGCTCGAGCTCGACCTTGCTGCGGTAGACCTCCAGCAACTGTTCCCAGTTGCGATCGCGGCTGTAGAGCGCCTCGAGGGCATCGAGCGAGCGGTGGTCGCTCGGGTCGATGTCGACGGCGCGTTGGAAACACGCGATCGCACGCGCAGAGTCACTGAGCTGGGTATCGTAGAGGCGCGCCAGCTTGGTGAGGAGTTGCCGCATCAGGCCGCTCGGGAGGTCCTTGGCGACCGCCTGCTCGTAGAGCGCGGCAAAGTCGGGCCAACGATTCTCGACGCTCGCGATCTCCTCCAACGCCGCCTGTGCGGTCTCGTTCTCGGGATCGTCTTGGAACGCGCGGGCGTACACGGTGAAGGCTCGCGGCCCGTCGCCCAGATCGCGCAGCAGCTCACCCATCCGCAGGAGCAGGCCCACGCGCGTCTGCGTGTCGTCTGCCGCGTTGGCCTGGATCTCCAGGCAGCGGACTTGCTGCGCACCGGCGCCCAGGACCTCGTAGATGGGAAGCAGGATCTCCGCGACTTGGACGCGCAACTGCGGGTCGTCGAGGCGTTGCTCGAGGTGAACCCGAGCATCGTCGTTCATCGGATCGAGCTCGAGAACCTCGTGGAACAGATCGACCGCCCCTTGGGCCTGACCGAGTTGTCCTTCACGGAGCTTCGCCAGCCGCAGCAGGAAACCGATGCGCGAGGCATGGTCGTGCGCCATCGCCGGGAGCTCGAGCTCGCGCGCGAGCACGCCAGCGAGGTCTTCCGCGCGCCCAAGGCCGGAGTAGAGGCGATCGAGCGCCGAGAGGACCTCGGGTTGATCGCCGCCGACCGTGAGAACGGCCTCGTAGGCTGCGACGGCTTCGTCGTGGTTGCCGAGCTGCTCGTGGATCATGCCAATGCGCGTCTGCGTGGCGCGCTGATCGGCGGGATCGCTCGCGAGCTGGAGCTTGGTCCGCAGGATCTCGAGCAAGTCCTGCTCGCGACCGAGCGCGAGGTAGAGGCGCTCAAGCGAGGCGATTGCCGTGGGCTCCTCCGGATCGATCTCCAAGATCGCTTGGTTCGTGCGCAGGGCGGCATCCAGGTCCGCCATCTTGCGCTCGTAGACCTCGGCGAGCTTGAGGCGAAGCGGCAAGCTGTCCGTCTCGGCTCCGAACTTGCGGACCGCCCCTTCCAGGGACGTTGCAAGCGCGGCTTGGTTGTTCGTGACGTCCGCCAGGCGCTGGAGGTACTCGCGAACGTCGCTGCCGGTGTGATCTTCGTCGAACGCCTGACGGTAGTACTCGAATGCCTGACCGGGGTTGGTCTCGATGCGCTCGGCGAGATCGGCCAGACGGCGCAGCAGGCCCTGCCTGCGAACAGCGTCCTGCTCGTGCTGCAACTTGATCTTGAGCGGGCCGCTGATGTGCCGCTCGTCGCCCGACTCCTCATAGAGCTCGATCAGCTTCTCGGCCACGAGCAGGTTCCCGGGGTCGTCGGAGAGCGCCTTCTCGAGCGCCCGAACGGCGCGATCGGACTTCTCCAGCTTCTCGCGATACAGGTCCGCGATCTTGAGGAGCAGGCGGGTGCGCTGGGCACCGTCTGCGGTATCGGCTTCGCGCTCGAGCACGCGAACGAACTCCGACCACTTGTCCTGCTTGGCGTAGAACGCCTCGAGGGCATCCATGTCGCCCTCGGACAGGTAGAGCTTCTTGAGCGCATCCTGAGCGCGCCGGTTGTTCGAATCGATGTCGTGGAGCGCTTCCCAGGTGCGAATGGCCGCGCGGTTGTCCTCGAGCTTGTCGGAGTAGAGGAGCCCCAGCTTGACGAGATATTGACCGCGCTTCTCCCCGTCGTTCGTCGTCTCGATCAGGCGCTCCAGCGTGCGCGCGAGCGCAGTCCAATCCTTCTCGCGCTCCTGCATGGCCTCGAGGTTTTCGAGCGCCTCGATGTTGTCGGGGTCCTGCTCGAGCACGCTCGTCCAGAGCTCGATTGCGACGGAAGCCTTCTTGATCTTGTTGGCCGCCGACCGTGCGATCTCGATGAGTTGGGTGAGACGCTCCTGCGGATCGGTGAGCAGCGCGAGCTCCCGCTGCTGCACGAACAGCATCTTCTCCCAGTCACGCCTGCGCGAGTAGAGGTCCTTGAGCTGCGCGATGGCGGTTGGATCGTATTCGTCGACCTCGAGCACCGACTCGAAGCTCTTGATCGCTTCCGCTTGGTTGTTGAACTTGTCGAGGAAGAGGTGCCCCGCCTGGAGGTGGAGCTCCTTGCGGCTCGCCGGATCTTCCGTGAGCTCGGCGCGACGGCGGACACGTCCGATGAGATCGGGCCACCGCTTCATCGCCTCGAACTGGACTTGTTGCTGCTCGACGACGGCGACGAGCCGAGATGGCTCTCCCACCTGCTCGAGCAACTCTTCGAGCTGGCCCAAGGTCTTGACGACCAAGCCGGGCTGACGCAGACGATCGCGATAGAGCTCCACGAGCTCCCAGTGCAGAGCCTCGAGCGTCGCGATGTCTTCCGCGGGAACGAAGCGGATCTGTTCCTTGACGAGGTCCGCGACGTTGCTCCACTTGTTGCCCTCTTCGTAGAGCTGCCGGAGACGCTGGCGGGGATAGTTGCGCTCGGGAAGTTTGGTGGAGAGGTCACGCCACGCATCGAGCGCGCGCTTGCCCCCCTTGGCCGCAGCTTCCTCGGCGCGATGCAAGAGGACCGCTTCTTCGGCAGTGAACACCTCATCGCCGATCTCGACCGGACCCGTGGGGAGCGGCGATGCTTCGCTCGCCGAGGACTCGTCCGGACCCTCGGCGGCAGGTTCCACCGCGGCGGCCGCTTCCTCGGCAGCGGCTGCCTCCGCTGCGGCCGCTTCCTCGCGCTCGCGTGCGGCTTCTCGCTCCGCGGCGTCTCGCTCCACGGCATCACGCGCTGCAGCTTCTCGCGCCGCGGCGGCTCGTTCTGCGGCCTCTCGCTCCGCGGCTTCTCGTTCCGCCGCTTCTCGCTCCGCGGCATCGCGTGCCGCGGCTTCTCGCAGCTCTGCGTCGCGTGCAGCCTCTTCACGCTCTGCTGCGGCGAGGCGTTCGCGGGCCGCAGCGATCGCCGCGTCCTCGGATTGACGGGCGGCCTCCTCCGCGGCGGCACGTTCCGCGGAATCGTCGTGCGTGACGACGGTGGCGGGCGCTTGGGCGGCCGGCTCCTCTTCTTCGACTACGGGAGCTCCGTACTTGGCGGTGAACTCTGCGACGACGGGATGCTTGGGCGCGATCCGTGCGGCCTTGCCAAGGAACGTGCGCGCTGTCTCCAGATCATCGAAGCGACGCCACGCCAGCTGGCCCGCGAACAAGGCTACGAGGGCCTTTTCCTCGGGATCGGTCGCAACTTCGAGCCCACGCTTGGCGAGCGGTACCAGCGAGTCCGCTTGCCCCGACGTCTGCGATTGAAGGACGAGGTTGCGGTAGGCAGCGACGTGCCAACGTGCGTCGCCATCGGCGTGGAGGAGCTCCGCCGACCCGTACGCGAGCTCGAGCGCCTGATGATAGAAGTAGACCGCCATCTCCGGGCTGTTGAGGCGGACCTGCCAGACGCTGGCGAACTTCCGGAGGTAGCGGACCTTCTCCGTGTCGCTCTCGAGCAAGGAGACGCGGCGATCTTGCAGTTTCTGGATGTGCTGGACCTGTCCAGCCTCCGCGAGCAGCGTCTCCGCGAGATAGCCAGCTTCGTCGTTGCGCGTGTTGGCATCGAGCGCCTTGAACAGCAAGGGAAGCAGGCGCGGGTCTTGAGGTGACTCTTGCTGGAGGATGCGCGCGGCCTTCAGGTAGAGCGACGAGAGTTGATCACCGCGGTTCTTGACCTTCGCCGCCAACGGATCGTCCGCGCCGGTCAGGGTCCGCAGTTGAGCGTAGATGTTCTCGAGCGCCGCTTGCCACGATCCGCGGTCGTAGAGGGTCTCTTGGAAGCGGGCCTGATAGGCATCGTTGGAGGACTCGCCGCTCGCTGCCGCCTCGAGGAAGGTCTTGGCTTTGTCGATCTGGCGCAAGTTCAGCTGAGCCGTGCCGTAGGCATAGTTCAGAGCTGGGGCCAAAGCAGGGTCTTGGTTCGCCTTGAGCTCGAGCCCCATCAGGCGCGTCACCATCTCGAGGTGCGCCATCTCCTGATAGATCATGCGTGCATGCGCGAGCGCCTTGAGATTGCTCTGATCGAGCTTGAAGGCACGCTGGTAGCACTGCATGGCCTTCGCCTTGTCGAGGAAGACATCCTCGCAAGCGCGAGCAAGTTCGAAGAACGCCGCGGACTGTGCCGCCTTGTCGGCGACAGCGCCTGCCTCGGCTTCTAGTTGGTCGACGACCGCGTTCCAATCTTCAACTTCTCGAAGGCGCTCTTTGATCCGCTGCTTGAGTTCCATGTTGGCGCGCTATCCTTCGAGACTTACTGGGAAAATCCCGTCTCGAGCGGACTGGATAGTACACGCGGGACACGCTTCCTTCAAACGCGCTGAATCGCGTTTTTTTGGAAGGAGAACCCTGCCACTGCGTTCAGAGGAGCACCCGATCCCGCGGTCCGCGGGAGGCCCCGGTCCGAACGTGTTCGATCCGGCGCACGAAAAAGGCCGCAAATCGCGCATCTGCGGATCTGCGGCCTTTTGAGCCCTTCTGGACGGGTTTCAGGCCCATGTACGACGGCTCACCACACAGGATGACCGCCCGGGCGCGACGCAAAACCCTCAGATGACGTCGTTCATGCGCGCCATCGTGTCGTTGGCGGCCTTCTTGATATCCTCGGGAACGTCTGCACCGGCCTTCGCGAGGAAGGCGTTGAGCGCTTCGACAGCGTCTTTACGCTGCCGCATCTCTGCGTACGCCATCCCGAGGCCGAACAAGACGTCCGGAAGATCGGGATCGATCGCCTTCGCCTTGTTGAGGGACTCGATGGCTTCCTGCGGCTTGTTCAGCGCCAGCTGAGCGCGACCAAGACCGTTCCACATCTTCGCGTCTTTGTCGTTGACCTTGACGCCGGTCTCGAGGACGGCTTGGCCGACGTTCGCGTGGCCGTAGTCGATGTACATGTTGCCGAGCGAGACGAACGCTCCGCTGTAGGTCGGCTCGAGCTCGATGGTCCGACGGAACGCCGCGTCCGCCAACTTGGGCTGATCCAGCCGCTCGTAGAGCACGCCCATCCGGAAGTGGGCCTTGTAGTGGTTGGGATCCAGCTTCGTGCACTCTTGGAACGCGTTGATCGCTTCCTGGTACTTCGCTTCTTTGTCGTTCGTGGAGACGCCGTCCTGATCACCTTGGCCAGCCAGCACGAGGCCGAGCTGGTACGAGTACTCGGCCTTCGGCTCGGTCTTGCTCGCATCGATCGCGTCGCGGAACGCCTTCTCTGCATCCACCAGACGATTCTGCTTCAGGTTGATCTGCGCCAACGTGAAGTGGGCCTTGGCGTGCGTGGGATCGAGCTCGATCGACTCTTTGAGTGCGGCCTCGGCCTGATGGGTGTTGCCCTTCTGATGGAGAAGGATGCCCTCGTTCATCCGGTTGATCGATTGGACACGTTGACGGCTGGCAAAGTTACAGGCGGGGGCCGTAACAGCCATCGAGGTCAAGATCGCGAGCATTGCGGCGTACTTGCGCATCGGAAACGGTTTCTCCAGGAGGCCGGGGACCGCACGGATGGTATCGAGGTGGGTCGGCGGTGACAAGCGATCTTCGAGCGACGCAAAACGACGATTCGGCAGTCGAAGCAAACGCCGATGCGAACGTCGCTCCGCTCCACTCGCGCATCGGACCCGAACCGCCGGAACGCGAATCGTGCGGGCGACCGCCGCGAACGGAGCGATCGTGTCGATTCGACCGGGAAGCTCACGTCACCTGCACGAACAGAGTTCGAGCCGGACGCAGACGTGATTCCAGCGGTGCGAGCAAGGGAGTGCGGAGACCATGGCGCGCCGGCTTCTCCTCGTGAACACGGCGGACCGACGAGCAGCCTCCCCCGGTCGGCCGAACCAAAGAAGAAAGCGGGGCCTGCTCCGCAGCAGTACCCCGCCTTTCCCGCGTCTACACCGACGCAGCGCCCCGCCCTAGGCGGGGTGTCGGGCTTTCAGCCCGGGGACAACACGAACGGATAGGTCACGACGACGTTTCCACCACCTTGCGGCTTGGGGAACTTCCAGCGCTTGACCGCCTTGGCCACGCAGTTCGCGACGTTCTGGTCCTTGATGGAGGACTGCTGCACGACCGACACCGGTACGGAGCCCGTGGGTCCGATGGTGAACTGGACGGCGACGCGACCATTGAGGTTGGGGTCGCGGACGAGACCTTGGTTGTAGCAGTGGCGGATCTCGTTGATGTGCGCTCGCACGACGCGACGGATGATGTCGCGGTCGAGGGCGCCCTTCACCTGGGCTTGGGCTTGGCGAACGCGAGGCACGCGCTTGCCGCGACCACCGAAGCCTGCACCCGCGCCGCGACCGTAGCCGGAGCCCGTACCGCCGCCGCCGCCCTTACCGATGAGACCGACGTTGCCGAGACCGATGGTGCCTTCACCCGTACCGCCACCGCCGCGACCCGTACCGACGAGGCCCAAACCGCCGACGCCAAAGGCTTCGCCGATCTCTGTGCCCGTCAAACCGCCCCAGACGTCTTCGTCGTCGTTGCCGACCGCGAATGCGCCACCGAACGGCGAGGCGAGGAAGTGCCCGCTCTCCGCGGCCATCATGCCGAGAATACCGGCGTTGCGCGCCATCATGTCCGGGTCGAAGTTACGCGCCATTTGGGGCGTCGCGTCCTTGGGGCCCTTCATCGCGTAGAGGCCGGACTTCTGCTTGGAGGTGGGCTTGCCCATCTTGCCCTCCTCGCCCTTGTGACGTTGACCGGTACCACCCGCCTCGTCGTCGGAGTCCTCTTGCTCCGGCGGCGGCTCTTCTTCGGGGGTCTCGTCGGGCTGGTTCATGTAGCCGACGAAGCGGTTCTCCGCCATTTGGTCGTCGAGGCTCATGTCGAGCGCGTCGTCCGGGATGAGGTGGGTCATCACCAGCAACGTCCCGAGCACGGCGAACGATGCCGCGTTGTAGAGCCAGAACGGCTTGTCGGCCTCGGTCTTCGTGGCGAGCTGCTTGCCCGGCGGGACCGAGTTCACATGGAACGTGATCCCGTTGTGGTTGACCCGGCAGTGCGCTCCCGGAGGGATGGGGAACGAGAAGCTCGACTGCCCCAGCGCACCCGCGCGGCCCGTGCTGACGAGCTCGGCAAGGCTCAGCTTCTGGCCTTCCAGCGTGACGTCGCCGGTCATGCCCTGGGCGAAGTTCAGCGTGGCTTCGCCGTGCGTACCACCGCGGACGAGGGGGAATGCGGCGTTGTCCGGGAGACCTTGAACCGGAACGTGGAAGGTCGCGTCGTGGCCTTCGCCGACCGTGTAGGCCAGCAGACCACGGTCGTTGAGGCGAACCGCGCCGATTCCGAAGGGCACGAGGCCAAGGAACGCGAGCGCGATGCCGATACCGCCGGTGCCCCAGGCGTTGGGTGGCGAGGCGGGCACGGGCCGCCCCTGATCGCGCGCCTTGGCGACTTCCGCCTGATGGGCGCTCCAGTCCACGAGGGCGATGTCGTGGAGGAAGAGGACTCCACCCGCGAGGAGGAGGACGGTTCCCAGACCGAAGAACAGCGGCGCACTCTGGTTGCGCGGCGAGACCTGCCCCACGTGTTGGACGTCGAGGACCGTGCGACCGTAGATCGCCATGACCTCGACGACGCTCGACCCGTCCTGGCGCTCGACTTCGCTCGCGTCCACCTGCATGACCGGACGCTGAACGGTCGGAGCAGAGGCGACGGGCGCGGAGGCCATCATGGTGACTGCGGGCGCCGCGGCCATCATGGGGCTCGCGGACATTGGGACCTGGGTGAGGCCCGGGCTCATGACCGTCATGCCGGTTTGCACGGGGGCGGCGGCGACGGTGCCAGACTCTGAGAACTCCACGAGGACGCGGTAGGGCCCGAAGGCGAGCTGATCGCCGTTGCGCAGCACCGCGTTCTTCTCGACCCGCTGATTGTTCAGGACCGTACCGGTCGAGCTTCCGAGGTCGATGACGCGAACGTCCGCCCCGGACACCTCGATCACGGCGTGCATCCGTGCGACCGAGTCGTCCTCTAGGCAGAGATGCGAGCTCTTCAGCTTCCCGATCTTGATGACGTCCTGGGAGAGCGATTTCTGGTCGACGAGCTGGTCGCCGAGAAAGATCTTGAGGTTCAGCGTCTGGGACATGGAGTGGGTCCTTGCGGGTCCAGTTCAGCCGCCAAGACAGCCCCCCCGGATCAAAGTTCCCGCGTACTGCGGGTCACTCGAAAGAATTTTGTGCGTGGGCCAGCTGACGGGGGTTACACGTCCAGCGCCAAAGCGATGAGCTCGGGCAGGAAGTGCGGGCGAATGTTGATGAGGCTCGCGTGCTTCACCCGACCGCGGGCGCCGATGTTTGCGCCGTCCGGGCTCAGAACTTCACCGTCGACGTTGTCGTCGTCGAAGTCGTAGACCGTGGTGTCGCCGCTCTTGCCCTTCATGGCGGCGGAATCGGCGTCTGCGGGTTGCTCATCTTGCGCCCAAGCGGTGCTGCTCAGGGCCAGAGTCACGACGAAGGAACACAGGGTGGCTGCGCGCATATCGACCTCTTGTAGCTCGCGCCAGAAGTGGGCGAGCGGACATCCTAGCTGCGGGGAGAAGGGTTTGTAAACACTACATCCACAAGGAAAATCGAGCGATCCAGGCTAACACGCGGATCGGCGAGAGGCGATCCGGAGGCGGCGGAGCTTCACGCTCGCGCCGCCCAGATCCCGTTGTCCAAGACGGACGGCCTCTGCCCGCTCCGAAGGTCGGCGGGCAGAGACGGCTGGACCTACGGCGCCTTCTTCTCGGCGGGCTTCTTCTCGGCTGGCTTCGCTTCGGCGGGCTTCGCTTCGGCGGGCTTCGCCTCGGCGGGCTTCGTCTCGGCGGGAGGCGGCGCGCTTGCGGCCGCCGCGGCCGCCTTGGCCTTCGCTTCCAGGTCGAGGAGGCGCTTGCGCTCTTCTTCTTCCTGACGCTTGGCTTCCTCTTCGAGCTTCTTGGCCTCAGCTTCCAGCTTCTTCATTTCCTCGATGTCTTTGAAGAGCTGGTCGATGTTCTGCATGCGACTCTTGGCGTCGGCGACCGCCGTCTTGTATTCGGCCGCTCCGCCCGCCTTGCCCTGGAACTTGTCGAAATAGCTCTTGGCGGTCTCGTAGGGCGTTTTGGAGAACTCGCCCGTCGCCGCGACATGCTCGTGATAGAGGATGCCGAGGTTGTAGAGCGGCCGGGGATCCCCGCCGGCCACTTCGATGGCCTGCTTGAACGAGGCCTCCGCGTCCTTGTACTTGCGAAGACCGCGCTGAGCGACGCCGAGACCAAGATAGGTCTCGATGTTCTTCTTCTGGCGACCGTCCTTGAGCGCGATCTTGAGGCTGGCCTCCGCCTGCGCGTAGTCGCGGAAGCGGATCGAGATCATCGCGATGTTCATGTTCGCGTCGGCGTGGTTGGGCTCGAGCTCGGCGGCCTTCTTGAACGCCTTGAGCGCGTCGACCTGGTTGTCGCGCTCCATGAACAGCAGGCCTTGGATGTTGAACAAGTCGGAGCTTTCGACCTGCTCCTCTTTGAGCACACGCATGGCCTGGTCGACCACGAGGCCCGCGAGCAGCAAGTAGGACTTGTCCTTGAGACGACCGCGGTCGTAGTAGAGCCGCGCGAGGTTCTCGTAGGCGAGACGGTTCGAGGAGTCGACCGCGAGCACCGTCTGGAGCTCACGCTCGGCCTTCTCGAAGTCGTTTTGCTCGGGGCTGCTCGAGTACTCGTTGCGCAGCGCGGCGGCGAGGTTGTTGCGCGGCGCCGTGGTGCGTGGGTTGGCGGCAACCGCTCGCTGGAAGTGATCGAGCGCGGTGCTCTCCTGCTTCCGGTTCCAGTAGATGACCCCGAGGTTGTTGTACGAGAGGTCGAACTTGGGCTCCCGATTGACGATCTGCTTGTAGATCTCCTCGGCCTTCGCGGTCTGGCCGCACTCTTCGAGGACGGCGCCGGCGTTGAACCACGCGATGGTGAGCGTAGTGCCGTGGTCCTTGTAGAGGCGAGCGAAGTCGTTCGAGAACGACTCACACTGCGTGGCGGAGAGAGCACCGCTTGCACGCGCAGAAGCGTAGCGATCGGCGACCTTCTTGAAATCGGCTTTCGCTTCGGCCGAGGGCTTTTTGACCGAAGTAGCGCCGCCGCCACCTTCGGGGTTGTTGGATTTGCCCCCGCCCTTCTTGCCGCAGGCGCCTGCGACCGAGAGGGCGAGAGAGAGGGCGACTAGGTGGAGGACTCGTTGGGTACGCATCGTTCGTTCTGCTTTCCGCTCCTGACCGCCGCAGCGATTAGAAGCCCTCCTTGGAGGCGCCCTCTTCCGCACCCTTGGTGGTGGCGCTCTTCTTGATCTTGGCTTTGGGCTTGTTGCCGTCGACTTCGGTCTGGACACCAGCGACATCGAGGCGGCTGTCCGTGTAGATCGACTTCCCGAACATCTCGTTCGTTGCGGGGAAGTCGTCGGGATTGCGCTGCTGGAGCTCCTCTTCACACATCCGCGAGAACTCGTTGAAGAACTGGAACTCGGTGGAGCGCTGCAGGCAGTAGGTGAACGCGTCGAGCGCGAGCTTCTGTGGGCCCTCGGCCTGATCGGCGAGCGCGTCGCAGTACGACAGGTACTGGTCTTCGGTCTTGAACGAGCTCGGGATCTCGGCGCGGTAGAGCTGGTCGGCGAAGTTCTGCGAGAGCACCGCCGTACGAGCCGCCGCTGCGAGGATCCAGTAGGCGCTCTTCGAGTCCTTGACCTTGGCGTACTTCTCGACGAGGGACTTCGAGAGCCTCACCTTCTGCTCGAAGAACTTGCCGAACGCAGCCTTGGAGTCCTCGGCGCGCTTCATCTGTTCTTTGAACTCCTTCTCCCACTTGGGGATCCCGGAGTCCTTCTTCCAAGCCTCGACCGTGAAGTCGAGCCCCTCGGGGATGTTCACGCCGAGGTACTCCTCGTACTCCTTGTCGGCGACGTAGACCATGGCCATGCCGACCGCGTTCTTGAAGTCCTCGAGGCGGGCGGTGTCGTCCGCGGGGATGCTCGAGGCCTTGGCCGCAGACTTCAGAGCAGCTTCCAGGTGGGACTGGGCGACGTTCGCCTTCTTGGGATCGCGCGGGTAGACGGTGATGAGGCCCTGCGTCGCGTTACCGCAATGCGTGGGGATACCCTTCTTGCGCTTGCGCAGCTTGTCCGCTTTGACACGGGTTTCTTCGCCCGAGGTCGCCTTCTTGCGCTGCACGGAGAGGCAGCTGTCGTACAGCAACTCTTTGCCGCACGCCTGGCGCCAGAGGATCTGGCCGATCGCCGCCTCGGCGACCGCGCGGCGATCGATGCCGCCCTTGGCTCCGTAGCGGTTGATGTACTCCTTGGCGTGGGCCAAGCGCTCTTCCTCGGAATCGAGGAGGTCGTGCTTGGACCAGAAGATCTTCGCCGCCGTCTCGGGGTCTTTGCGGCGATAGAGCTCCTCGTACTTGGACATGTCTTCCTGCGCCTTGGCGTCCTCACCGAGGCCGAGCCGGAACAGGTAGGCGTTCTGGAGCGCCTCGGGCGTGAACTTGTCCTTCGTGTACTTGTCCGCGAACTGCTCGTAGCGGTCGGCGGCCTTGGCGTAGTACGCGATGGCTTGATAGTTCTGCCCGAGTTCCTGCAGCGTCTGCTGGAAGTGCTGGCTATCGGGGTGCCGCTCGATGAGCTCGTTGCGGCGTCGGATCGACATACCCACGAGGTACGCGGCTTCGTAGCAGCGGGCCGCGTTGAAGAGCAGCGTGTCCGCGCGGTCGTGCGACTCGAAGTCGTTGTAGAGCTTGGAGAACTCGTCCGCGCACTTGCGGAAGCCCTCGGGATCACCCAGGCGTCCTTGCTCCTGGTAGGCCTCGGCCTTCTTCCAACCGATGCCCGCAAGGTACGTCGGCACGGAGCTCCGCAGACGCTCGGACTCGGCGTGGTTCCAGAGCTTCATGCCCTGCATCTTGCTCGCCCAGGCCTCGAGGTCTTCACCGCTCTTGACGGTCTCCTCGGGCGTGTTGTCCTTGTCGGTCCAGGCGATGACGAGAAGGTCGATGAGCATCTCGGCGGACCAGGCCGCGTAGATCGTGCCGTCGAACTTCGTGATGAGCTGTTCGAGGACGGGCTTCGCCTCCGCGAACTTGTTGTGCTCCATCATCAGTTTGGCCCGGTGATACTGGATCTTGGGCAGCTCCTTGTCCGCGGCGTCCTTCACGTACTTCTGGTAGATGTCGTACGCGCTGAGCATCGCCTGCTCGTCGTCGCTGTACGGCGTCTCCGGATAGTCCGTGGCGGTATCGGTCTTCGAGTCCTTGCTCGCGACCGTCTTGTGGGTCTTCTCTTCGCGATAGATGCAGACGCCTTCGCTGTTGACCTTGCAGGACTTCTTCTTGCCGCCCGTCTCGTCGTACTCGAGGGCGTTCTTCATCGCGAGCATCTGCGCGAAGGCGGCGTCCTTGGTGTACTTGCCGTCGGGGTTGCGCTCGAGCGTGTGCACGAACTCGTCGTGCGCCTCGCGGAACTTCTTGAGACCGAGCTTCTTCTCGTTCTCGTCCTTGCTGCTGTAGTTGTTGACGCCCTGCGCCCACAACAGCTCCGCGTAGTAGAAGTTCATCTCATACGCGTCTTTGTCCTGCGGGAAGTAGGTGTTGTACGCGCGATACGCGTTCTCCGCGAGGTCGTACGTGTCGAGCTTGCGGGTCTTCTCGGCTTCGTCGTGCCAGACGGTGGCCATCTGCCGCACCGTGTCACGCGCTTCGTCGCGGCATTTCTTTTTGACCGCCTTGCCGAGCTTGGAATCCTTGTACTCGTTCCAATATCCGGCGAGCCGATCCGTCTCTTTCCACTGGATCGTCTTGTCGTCGGTTGCGAGCGCGTTCACGACGATGCGCGCCTGCCATTCGCAGCGCAGCTCGTCGCTCGGGAACTCCTCTTGGAGCTTCTTGTAGACGGAGCTCGACTCGATATACATACCGTCGCCGAAGTAGCCGACCGCCAAGAGCTCCATCATCTTGCGGTCCATGTCCTCGTCCTTCTTGGGGCCGTTGCCGACCTTGCGGAAGAACGGGAGCGCCGCGGAGGGCTTGCCCGCGTGGATGTACGCCTTGACCAAGTCACGACGTGCGTCGCGGCGCAGCTGGCGGGCGTTCGCCTCGTTGCCAGCCTTGCCCGAGAGCGTCGCGCCGATGGTCTCGACGAACTTGTTGAGGCTCTCCCGGTACTGTGGCTCCGCCGTCCCGATGGGGTTGAGGTAGCACCACGCCATCTTGTAGAGCGCGTAGGCGTAGACCGGGCTGTCTTTGTAGCCGTCTACGATCTTCTGGTAGAGCTTGAGCGCGTCGGGGATCTGGTTGTTGCCGAACTTGAAGTCGGCAAAGCTCAGATACGCGTTCGGGATGTACTTGCTCGTCGGGTACTCGCGAATGAGGCGCAGGTAGGCGTCTTGCATCTCCGCCTCGCGCTTGAGCTGGCCGAGCTCGAACGCGTAGAAGTAGATGGCTTCGTCGAGGCGCTTGTACTTGGCGAACGTGGGCTTGGTGACGAGGAACTGATAGACCTTGACGGCGTCCTGGCTCGAGGCCTTGGCCTTCTGCTCGAACGTCTTCTGACGCTGCTTGAGCTGGTTGACCTCCGCCGTGTTGCCGGCATCTTCGGCGGCATAGATCTTCTCGTAGAGCTCACCCGCCTGGCGATCGAAGTAGGCCTTCTTGTCGAGGTGGTGGTCCGCAAGACGGAAGAGATAGTCGGGGTACTCCGCGTCCGTGGGCTCGGAGACCTTGATGAGCTTCGTCAGCTGTTGGATCTGCTGGTCGGCGATCTCTTGCGAGACGGCTTCCTTTTGCCGCGCGAACTCGTCCGCGCTCATCATGTCGACACCCTTCTTCTTGTCGCGCTCGGCGTCCTTTTGCGCCGCCTTGAACTTGGTGTCGAGGGTGTTCTTCGCTTGCACCTTGCCCGAAGAGCGGGTGTAGCGAACCGCGCTGCTGTCCTGCGCGGCTGCATCCTGCGCGGAGCTCTGCGTAGGCGCGGCAAACAAAAGGGCACCCAGGACGCCGCTCATGATGCCGGCCGTGACTGGCGACATCGGAAGCAGCGACGGGCGCAGGCGACCGGGGGTCTTCGGATTGCTGGACGTCATGGGACCTCTACCTCTCGTGGCCGCAAGTCACGGCCGGCTTCGCCGGAGCGAATTCGAACTCATTGCAGGCCCCGATGGGCCTTCGGTGGCCGACAACGTCGGCCTCGACACGGAAACGGTGGGCGTAGGGGCGGGGGAACCCCAGGCCCTACTCTTTGCAAAGACTCGTGACTTTGTAACGGTAGTAACCGAGCTCATCCTGCCAGTACTCACCGTTGTAGTTGTAGATCTCGTGCTCGCCGTCGATTTTGGGCTTCTGCGGCTTGGGAGGAGTCTGCTCGAGCCCCTTCTGCTGGCGGCGCTTCTCGAGGATCTCGTACTCCACTTTGATCATTTCCTTGTTGAGATCCTTGATCTCCTTGATCTGCGCGTGGATACGCTGACGGGCTTCTCCACCCGCGCGCTCGCGGGCGGCCGAGGATGCGAGGTCCAAGTCCTCGGCAACGCGCTCGCCGACGCCGGCACCCTTGAAGTCGCCGCTCGTGCTCTCGAACTGCTCTTTCTCGCGCTCGAGCTCCTCCACGTAGGCGAGGTATTTGTTGAGCGTCTTGTCCTGCAGGGCCTTCTGCGCGACCTGCTCGACGAACGGATCGAGATCGGACTCTTCACGGAGGATCTTCGCCGTGAGCTCGTAGAGCTGATAGTCCTCGGGCGCCTGATCGAGGATGGACTTGAGCTGCTCCATCGTCTGCGGGTAGCGGCGGTTGAACTCGTCCACGGTGCGCTTGGCCGAGTCGTAGCGGCAGTTGAAGTAGTAGGTCACCGCTTTGAGCTTGAGCGCGTCCGGGTAGAGATAGTCCTCGAAGAACGGAGCGTTCAGCGTGTGGACGTACCCGAGCGTGCGCTGGTAGTAGCGGTTGGCGTTCGCGTCGTCGATCTCGACCTTGCGGAACTCGGCCCACGCGGCCCAGTGGACGGCGTCGAGGAAGTACTTGGAGTCGATGCCGATGCGGTCGAGATACGACACCGAAGTGTCGAACTTGCCCACCATGTAGAAGATGTTGGCGAGGCCGAGGGCCGCGAGGTCCTCGTACTGGCGCATCTCGTCCTCGAAGGTGAGCTCGATGCTCGTGAGCTCTTTGTTGCGACGCTTGCGGTCGTGGGTCCGCGCGGACTTGCGCGAAGCAGCTTTCTTCTTGCGGCTCTCGGCGGTGCGCAGCTCGATGGAGCGCTTGAGGACGCCCTTGAACGCCGCGACCGCGGGCTCGCCTTGGAACTCGCGCGTGTGGGCCACGCCGAGGAAGAACTGCGCGGGGATGAAGTAGTCGCTGTTGTCGGGGACTTGACCGAGCAACGCGATGCCCTGCGCCAGGTCGCCCTTCTGATAGAAGAAGCGGCCGAGCAAGTAGTAGAGCTCGTCGCGGACCTCGTCGAAGTCGGCGTCCTCGAGATCGGTGGGCTTGTAGGTGCCGATCTTCTGCAGCACCTCGGCGCCCTCGGGGAGCTCGCGGCTGAGCGAGGCGAGCCACGGCAGGGTCAGCTTGTGGAAGGGGTGCGCCGCCCCTTGCTGGACGATCTCGTCGAAGATGCTCAGCGAGGCCGAATAGAAGCCGAGCTTATAGAGCGTCTTGCCGAGCCAGAACTGGGCGCGGGGCTGGTCGCCGCCGCCTTTGCCCTTGTAGATGTCGTAGAACTGGATGGCGGCGGCCTCGAAGTTCTCTGCCTTGTAGAGCTGCTCGCCCTGTTCGTTCCCTCCTCCTCCAGAAGGCGCCGCGGCAGCAGCGGGAGCCGCGGGCGCGGCCTCGGCCGCTTTGGCGGTCGCAGAGAAGGCGCTGCCCAAGAAGAGGGCAAGCATGACGGAGGTGGGAAGAAGCGTGCGCCGACGCAGGGAGCTGGACATGTGCCTCGAGTCCTGGATGTGGGCCTGGGCGCGGTGCGTTCGCAAACCGTGTGCCCGGTGCCAAGTCACTTCGCGAATTGCTGGATCGTGGAGACTGCAAGCCCCCGAGGAGGGCGTTGCAAGAGGAGGACAGCTAGGGACATTACCAGCGGGCACGTCACGCCTGCAAGGCCCGGCGGGTCTTGAGGCGAGGCGCCCGGTCCGTCTTCCGAAGCTCAGAAATTGCGCGAATCGGGGGTTCAAACCGCCCGTTGCACGCGGATCGCCACCCGAAGTTCCCACCCTCTTTCGCGGTCGTCGACGAAGGATCTTTGCCCCGTGCTCGCACCCTCGGCGCGCATCAGCGGTCGCCAGCGAAAGCTGATTTACAGGCGGATCAGATGTCCCCTTTCCTGGGCGGCGACCGCTGCTCGCCGGTTGCCCGCGAGAACTGCGCTCCGCGCAGCGGCTTGACCCCATGACGCGGCCGTGTACGATGCGAGGGCTGGCGGAAGCGGTTCGCTGATTCGAGCGGCCTTTCGCACGGGATAGTTTCAGCGGGTCCACCACCCCGAGAGAGTCGTTCATGCATCTGCACATTCCTTCGGCCTGGCCCTCGGCCTGGCGTGCCCTCTCCACACGGACCCTTGGCTTGGCCGCGGCCGTCGTGCTCGTCGCCAGCTGTACGCGTGGAGACGTCGGAGCCCCTTGCAACCACGGGCAGATCGAACCGCCCGCGAGCCAGGTCGTCACGTTTCCCGCGCTGAGCTGCGACCAGCTGCTGTGCGTCTACGGCGACGCCCAAGAGGCTCCCGACGGGGCCTGCTCGGACAACGAGGACTGCAACCCGTCGCCGCCCTACGACCGCTTCGAGTGCCTCAACAGCAGTTGTCAGCTGTCCCGCCAGTACATCCTCGAGCGCTCGATGTGCTCCAAGAAGTGCGGGAGCGATGCCGATTGTGCGAACGGAGGCGCGGGCAACCGCGTCGTCGTGGATGAGACCGAGTGCGGCACGGGCTTCTCCTGCGCGATCATCCAAGCGCTCGGCACCTTCTGCTGCCAGCCCGTCTGCGTCTGCAACGACGACCTGGTGCCGGACAACATGCTCACGCAGCAGTGCGAAGCAGGCACGGCCCCCGGATGTTGTGTGCCCCGTCCAGGCGAAGATGAGGACGAGTTCGTCCCCGGTACCGCCTGCCCCGGCGGCTGAGCCTTACGAACGTCCTCTAGGGATGCAGAAGCTGGCGTTGGCGAGGAGCACTCGCCAACGCCATTTGTTTGCCCAGACATCGGATGAGCCGGCCCTCGGGCGTCTTCTGCGCGACTGCCCTCGAGCACCGCGAGTCGTGGTGAGGACCTCGTCGCGATCACGCCTCGAACGCATCGACGATCCACTCGAGGCTCGGCGTTCCCTCCACCGGGGTGATCACGCCCACGACATCGAAGCGCACGGGAACCTGCTCCCATAGCCCCTCGCGCACGAGCCAAGCGGTCGCAGCGCGAGCGAGCCGGGCGCGCTTGCGCGGACCGATGGTTTCGAGGGGTGTCCCTTGCTCCACGCCGCTGCGGCTTCGGACCTCGATGAATACGTAGACCGACTCGCCGCTGCGATCATCGAGCGCCACGAGGTCGAGCTCAGCGTGGGCGAGCTCGACGTTCTGCGCGACGATCCGCAGGCCATGCCGCTGCAGGAACTCGGCGACCAGCGCTTCGACGGCCCGACCACGTGCACGGGTCGAGCCGGGGTCGGTCATTATCCCTGCGACGAGGGCGCGGTGTCGTCACCCTGTCCAGCGTCTTCGGCCGCCGGATCGCCGACGACGAGCGAGGCGTAGCCACCGAGCTTGGACTTGATGCGCGCCGCGTTGCCCCGGAGGTTGCGCAGATAGTAGAGCTTCGCGCGGCGGACCTTGCCGCGGTTCACGAGCTCGACCTTCACGACGAGCGGGGAGTTTTCCGGCCACACACGCTCGACCCCGACGCCGTGGGAGCTCGACACCTTGCGGATCGTGAACGACCCGCGGCCGCCTCCGCGCTTGCGATGGATGCAGACGCCTTCGAAGATCTGGAGGCGGGACTTCCCACCTTCGGAGATCAGGGCGTGCACCTTGACGGTGTCGCCAGGCCGGAAGGGCGGCAAGTCTTTGCGGCCGTTGGCTTGTTCGATGGCTTCGATGGTCGGGACGCTGTTGCTCATGACACGATCCGGGGAACACGGGCCTTCGCTGGGTTGGCGCATCACGTCAGCAGCTCGGTGAGCGCGCGGTCGACCCAGGGACACAGCCTCGAAGGCGGGCGCGAAGCGTCTGCGATCACGGCCGGGCTTGCAAGCCCTTCCTCGCCGGTTTTCTCATTCGGCGCGTGGTCGCCCGACGGCGGAAACGGCGCAATCAACGCGACCGCGTGGGCCCCCCCTTGCAAGAGCTCACATGCGCCTCCTGGGGCATGCACCGCGATCACGAGCGCCGCCGGGTCTGCGCCGGCGCGCAGGCGAAAGTAGTCCCACAGCGCCGCGCCCCGCCCGAACGCAGCGGGCTGCGCAGTGCTCGCTGCCTGGAGGTCGACCCACCACGGGTCGCCTCCGGAGCGGCGCCGCAGGAGTCGGAGGAGATCCCGGCGGGAACGGAACGCGTGGACCTCGAGCGATCCCGGCGCGATCCGTTTCCACGACTCGAGCACGGGTGGCTTGGCGTTCAGGAGATGGACCGCCGCAACGCCGTGCCGTGAGGCGAGCCCTAGGAACGCCGAGAGATCGTCGATCGTCGCCGGGTCGATGCACAGGTGGACAGGCGTCGTGGGCATGCGCACCGCGGGGCGCAGATCGGCCCGCACCGCGTGGGTCCGCTCGAGCGCTTTGGCGAGTCGCCACTGCTCCACCTCTCCATGATGGCCGCGCAGCAGGATTCCCGGCACGACATGCTCGCGGAACACCGGAGGGCGGGTGTATTGCGGATGCTCGAGCATCGGCCCCAAAGCGCCGTGCGAGAAGCTCTCTTCCTGCACCGACTCGGGGTTGCCGAGCACCCCCTCCGCCAAGCGAGAGACCGCCTCGATGACGACGAGCGCCGCGACTTCGCCCCCACCGAGCACGTAGTCGCCGATGGAGAAGCACTCGTCGACGAAATGCTCGCGCACGCGATCGTCGATGCCTTCGTAGCGCCCGCAGAGCAACCCAATCCGCGGTTTCCCGGCGAGGCGAACAGCGGCGCGCTGATCGAAGCGCGGAGCCGATGGCGTGAGCAACACGCGGTGAAACGGACCGCGCTCGGCGGCGACGTGCTCCATCGCGGCCACGACCGGCTCCGGCTTGATCACCATGCCCGCGCCGCCGCCAAACGGAGTGTCGTCGACGGTGCGGTGCCGATCGCTCGTGAAGTCGCGATAGTTCGTGCAATGCACCGAGACGAGGCCCTTCTCCACCGCCTTCCCGAGCAGACCCGCCCCGACGAACGCGTCCACGGCCTGCGGAAACAACGTGAACACCTCGAAGGTGCGACTCATGGCGTCTCGAGCTCGTCGGGCAACATGCCGAGCGGGACATCCACGAGTACGCGTTCGTCATCGACGTCGAGCACGAAGCCGGGCAACGCGGGCAGCAACCAACGGACCGGGCGGTCGCTCGCGTCACGCCACTCCACTTCCAACAAGTCCTGTGCACCGTTGCTCGTCAGGCCCACGACGACCCCGAGCGGCTCTTGCACCCCCTCACGCTCGCGCACGACCCGATGTCCGATCGCGTCGGCGAGGTAGTACTCGTCGTCCGACAACGCGGGCAGCGCCGAACGTTGGACATAGAGCGTCGAGCCACGGAGCGCGTCGGCGGCGTCGCGTGAGGACACCCCCTCGAGCTGGACCCTCCAACGCCCGGCGTGACCAGGCGTTTCGGACGCGGAAACGATGCCGCATGCCCGCTTGGCGCCGGTGCGTGGCGCGATGATCAAGTCACAGCGCAGGGCGATCACTTCGGAGGCGGGATCGTGGAGCTGGATGCTCAGCGATCCCTGCACCCCGTGCGCGCCGCGGACGTACCCCACGTCCAGGAGCTCGTCCGGCGTCGTCATGCGCGGGGCCTCACTCCAGGATTTCGAGATCGGCGCGCTTGCGGAGCTTGGAGGAAGCTGCACTCAAGATCGCGCGCATGGCCTTGACCGTGCGGCCCTGCTTGCCGATCACCTTGCCGAGGTCTTCCTTGGCGACTTTCAGCTCCAGCACAATCGTCTGTTCCCCTGAAATTTCAGACACTTCGACTTGATCGGGGTGATCGACGAGAGCGCGAGCAACAAACTCGATGAGTTCCTTGAGCGAAATGGATGACATCGGTGAAGTGGCTCCGGACGGGAACAGAGGAGGCGGAGAATCAGCAAGCCGAGGCGCAGAGGGAGAAGCGTCGAGCCGAGCGCCCGTAGCATCCCACACGTCGCGCGGCTCGGCAAAAACTCCCCGCGCGGCGAAAACTGCGCCGCCTGACCGGCTCGTCCCTCGGCTCGCCCTGCGGCCTGCGGTGGCGCTCAGGTGGCCGAGGTGGCTTCCGTTTTCGGACGGATCAGCCGCTTCACGGTCTCGGTGGGCTCGGCCCCGACGCCGAGCCAGTACTCGAGGCGCGGCTGGTTCACGAGCACGACCGACGGATTCTGCGTCGGGTCGTAGGTACCGAGTTTCTCCAAGAAGCGGCCGTCCCGGGGCGAGCGCGCGTCTGCGGCAACAATGCGATAGAAGGGACGCTTCTTCGCCCCCGTGCGTGCAAGCCTGATCTTGACGGCCATGAATTGTCCTCGAAAAAGGTTCGCGACCCTAGCCGTCCCGACCCCGGAGGTCAAGGCCTCGTGCCTACCTGAAGCATCGACGGGCATCGAGAGCGGCGCCGACCGTCCCTCGGGAGGGAGGCGCAAGACCCGCTCCTCCTGCCCGCAGGAGCCTCCTTCCCGGAGGCGCTCCTGCCACCGACCTACGGCGCCGCCGCTCGGAGCGGACCGCTGGCGATCACGCATCGAACGTGGCAAACCGCCGTCTCCGTCATGAGCAAGGTCTATTTCGTCTCGCTGGGGTGCCCCAAGAACCAAGTCGACACCGAGGTGATGCTTGGCGTCGTCGCGGACCAGGGACACGAGGTCGTCGGCGATGCCGAGGAGGCGGACACCTTGGTCGTCAACACGTGCGGCTTCATCGAGGCCGCAAAGGCGGAATCGGTGGATACGATCCTCGAGCTCGCCGAGCTCAAGCACCGCGGCGGTCGGCAGCGACGGCTGGTCGTGGCAGGCTGTCTGAGCCAGCGCTACTCCAAAGAGCTCGCGAGCGAGATGCCCGAGGTCGATCACTTCCTTGGGTCCGCAGACATGCTCGGCTTGGCCAAGGTCCTCGGCGGAGGTGCCCCGCGCAACGGCGTCAGCCCGCTGGGCAAGCGCTCCTATCTGTACGACCACAACACGCCCCGCAAGCTGAGCGGCGCGACCCATCAGGCCTACGTCAAGATCGCCGAAGGCTGCGATCGGCCCTGCGCGTTCTGCATCATCCCCAAGTTGCGGGGTCCGCAGCGCAGCCGCACGGTCTACTCGATCGTAGAGGAGGTCCACCGCCTCGTGGACGCGGGCACGCGGGAGATTGGGCTCATCGCCCAAGATCTCACGGCGTACGGCCGCGATCTGGAGCCCCGCGCCAAGCTCGAACAGCTGCTCGACGCGCTGGTCCGCATCGACGGCCTGCAGTGGATTCGGCTCCACTACGTCTACCCCTCCTCGGTGAGCGACGGCCTCATCGAGCGGATCGCCGGAGAAGCCAAGATCGCGACGTACCTCGATGTCCCCATCCAGCACGTGGATTCGGGGGTGCTCCGCAAGATGCGGCGCGGCTACGGTGAGGCCGAAGTCTACGACCTCGTCGAGCGCCTCCGCTCGCGCGCGCTGGTCGGGGACAACCACATCTGGCTGCGGACGACGCTGCTCGTCGGCCATCCAGGCGAGACGGACGAAGCGTTCGAGCGCCTGCGGACCTTCGTGGAGGGCGGGCAGATCGATCACCTCGGCGTGTTCCCTTGGTCCAAGGAAGAAGGGACCGCGGCCGCCTTGCAACCGCACCGTGTGCCCGAGGATGTGGCCGCCGCCCGAGCGGCCGAACTCATGGAGCTGCAGGCCGAGCTCCGCGCGACGGCCCAGGAAGCCCTCGTGGGGCGAACCCTCACGCTCATCGTCGATGGACCGAGCAGCGAGAGCGAATGGCTGCTCGACGGCCGACACGAGGGTCAGGCGCGCGACATCGACGGAAAGGTCATCATCACGGACGGTGAGGCGGCCCCCGGCGACTTCGTCACGGCATGGATCACGCAGGCGAACGCGCACGACCTCGTCGCGAGCCTGGATCCGGAGGCCGCGAGCGACGCCCTCACGGAGACGGCGTGCCAACACAGTACGTGTTGATCGCCGCGACCAGCTTCTCCTCGCGCGAGATCACGGCATCGAGCTCCGATTGACCCGCATCCGCCTTGGTCTGGAGCTCGTCCGCGCGCTTGACGATCTGCACGAAGGCCTCCACGGCCTCGATGTGGGACTTGACGCTGGTCCCGAGCGCATCGCCGAGCTCGAGCCCCTTGAGCTGTTCTGCGTAGCGTCCGAGCACGGTGGGGAGCTCCCCCGCCCCTGCGTCGCTCGGCACCATGGCCATGACCTGGGTGATCTTTCGACACTCCTCGGTCGCCTTCTTGCAGAGCTTCTCGATCTCCGCGCGAGTGCTCTCCAGCTTGGCGTTCGCCGCTCCGCTCGATTGCGTCTCGAGCTGCGCCATCTCTTCCATGAAACCGGCCATGTCCGCGGTGCCCTTGGCCATGTCCTGCAGCACTTGCTTGTAGTCGGCGGCGTGCTTCTTGAGGCCATCGTCACCGAGTTCGAGCGTCTCGAGCTGCTTGACGGTCGCGGTCGCGAGCGCGGACATCTCCTTCGTCGTCGCGGCACTCCGCGCGAGGTCCTTCTCGTCCGGTTGCAGCCCCTCCATCTTGGCGGCCGCGCCGTTCAGCAGGTCGACCATCCTGTTGCACTGCTCGACCTTGGAGTCGCAACCAAGCAGACCGCACGCAGAGGCGAGTGCGAGGGGAAGGAGGCGAGGGGCAGTCGAAGGTCGGGGGGTCAAGGCGGACTCCTCTCTGCGCATTGTCGCCGCTGGACGACCACATCGCAACGCTCGTTCGCGGCGAACTGCCGGCCCGGCCTCTACCGCAGAAATCCGGCCCGGATCGCACCCAGGGCCTGATCCAAGGTGCGGAGGCGCCACCCTACTTGGCTGCCACCACGTAGACCAGCCAGCTTTCCTGGTTTTCTTCCTTCACGGTCGGCTCGAACTCGCCAGTCCCCTCACCGTCTTCGTCGGTCGTCTCCCAGTAGACGGTGACGCTCTGGAATCCCGCGCCAAGCAAGAGCTCGCGGAGCTCGGGGATCGACCAGAGGCGCCAGTCGTAGGTGAACGCCCGCTCCAGCTTCGAGCGATCGGGGAACGCGAAGTGGATGTGACAGAGCGTGTGGTGATCGATGGGGTTGTAGAGCTCTTGCTCCCAGACGTAGGTGAACCCCTCGCACTTGCGCCGCTCCTCGAGCTCGATGATCGCCTCGGTTCCGCCGTAGATCTCGAGGATGAACAGGCCATCTTCGGTCAGCTTCCCGTGGGCGGTGCGAAAGTAGCGCTGCAGCACTTCGCGCTGCTTGAACACGCAGAAGCTGAAGTTCATCGCGCATGCGATCTGCGTGGGCTCGCCGACGCCATCGAGCACGTCCGCTTCGTGGAGCGTGAGCCGACTGCGCGCCTGGGCGGAGAGCCCCTCCATGTTGTGCTGCTTGCCCCACGCGAGCGGATCTGGATCGATGTCCACGCCGACCGCCGTGCGCTCGCGGTGGCTCTTCACCCACGCCGTGCTGAGATACCCCGTCCCGCAGAAATCCTCGCGCAGGGATTTTGGCTTGCTTCCCCTCAGATCCTTGAAGACGCGCTCGAAGAACTCGATCTCCACGTCCGGCATCTGCACCGAGAGCTGGTACAGCCGGTGGCGATCCGCCTGCTGCGCCATCGTGGGAGCCTTGCCCTTGCCACTTTTGCGCGGCGCCTTGCCAGCGCCCGCCTTGCTCTTGCTCTTGGCCATCTCTTCAGCGCTCCGCCACGACGTACGTCCACCACTGGTCCCAGTTCTCGACCCGATGCGGCTCGAAGAACACCCCCGTGCCTTCGCCGGCGTCATCGGTCTTCTCCCACAGGCGATGCACGGCCGAGAACCCCGCCTCCGCCAGGAGGTCGCAGAGCTCGGGCATCGACCATAGGCGCCACTCGTAGCTGAAGGCCGGCGCCAGCGAGGATCCATCCGGGAAGTCGAAATGGATGTGGCACTCCATCTCGTGCGTCAGCGGGTCGAAGAACGCCTGCTCCCAGCGGTAGACGAAGTCGCCGTGGTCGTGCGTGTCTTCTGCGGCCGCCATGGAATCCGGTCCACCGAGGACATCCGCGATGAAGACCCCGCCCTTCTTGAGGTTCGCGCGCGTCGCCTTGAGGTACGCGAGCATGCTCGACCGCTGCTTGAGACAGCAGTAGCTGAAGTTGAGCGCACACGTGACGTCGGCCTTGGGTCCCCCGGCATCGAGCACGTTGCCGTGGATGAGGTTCACGCGCGCGGCCACGTCACCGCCCGCAGCTTCTACGTTGTTGACCTGACCCCAAGCCAGCGTGTCGCGGTCCAAATCGACGCCGATGGCGCTGCGATCGGCGCGAGCTTTGGTCCAATGCGTCGCGAGCGTGGCCGTGCCGCAGAAGTCTTCTCGCAGCACGAGCGGCTCGACCTTGCGGTAGCGACGGAACAGCTTGGCCAGCGTCTTGGCGTCGTTCTTGGGGTCTTGAACGGCGCGCTCGTAGTAGACGTGGCGATCGGCTTGCTCAGCGAGCGTGCGTTGCTGTTTGGTCGCTGCCTTCGTGCCGCGCTTTTTGTTGCTCATCGGGATCGCACGGAGCGTCCGCCGAAAGCTTGGGCGACGTCAACTGCCGTCGACTAGCCGCCGAGGAGCTCGGTGAGGCCGTTGTAGGCTTCGGTCAGCTTGCGCGAGACTTCGGTCGCGACCTTGAGCTTCTCCGGATCGTTGGCAAAGCGGTCCGGATGGTATTGCAGCATGAGCTTGCGATAGGCCCTGCGCACGGTCTTGAGATCGGCCCCGGGCTCGACCTCGAGGGTGCGATACCATCGCCGCCGCTCGCCGGCGGCATCGAGCGGCGTGTTCCCTCGGACGCCGGCCCGAGCCCGAGCATTCTCGTAGGCGCGCTGCCAAGCATCTTCGGCGGCGTCCCGCACCGTCCGGGCCCGACGACCGGCTTTTGTGCCCAACGACGTGTCGTCTTCTTCGGCGATCTCGGGTGCATCGTTGAGGAGTTCGCGCAAACGGTCCGAACCGAAGGCCTCGCGGAAGTCCGTGAGATTCGCGCGTGCGACGTCGATGAGGCGCTTGGTGATGCTCATCCTGGCTCCTGCCGCGGCGCGGGGCTGGCCTCGAACTCTACTGGCACCGGCGGGCCGGAGTCTCGCGGACGATGACGCGTGACGACCTCGCTCAGCATGAGCGCAGTCTGTGGGTCGAGCGTCGTGAACTCGATCCCCATGCCTTGCGGATCGGTCTGGTGGCGCACGACCTTGCCATAGGCCTTGAGCACGAAGGGATCACCCATGACGATCGTGAAGCGAACGAGGAGCTCGGACCCGATGGGGAGACACCGGGCGCAGTGCAGAAAGACGCCGCGCTCCGACAGATCGCCGACGTACATGGTTCCAGCGCCACGAAACTCGTCGTTGACCTCGACACGTTCGGCCCGACGCCGGTCGGGCTTGGTCTCGGCAGCAGACACGTTCCCCAAGTGTAGCAGGGCCACCTGTCAGGCGTTCAAGGGACATTGCGCGGTCGAGGCGCCGGGGTCAGCCGCCGGACTCAGCCATCCGTGAGGGCTGGGCTCTCCCGGCGTTCCCCTCCGCCTCCTCCGCTCTTGTTGCGGCCTTTCCGCGAAGGCTCCCTGCCCTGGACTTCGAACTGCTCGACGTGGAAGCCCTTCCGCGCGTGAACCTCGATGCCCCGTTGGACCCGCTTCACGGTGTCGTCCACGGCGGGGGCCTCGTCACCGCGCATGAGCTCCGCGACCTGGGGATTGGCGTAGACCACGATGACATCGCCGTGGATGTGTGCGGCCTCGCGACGGATGTGGCGCAGGATCTCGAACGCGACGGTCGCGGGCGCCTTCGTGTACCCCTTGCCGTTGCAGTACTCGCACGAGCTCGTCAGCATGCGCCCAAGGCTCTCGCGCGTCCGCTTGCGGCTCATCTCGACCAGGCCCATCTCCGAGATCTTCGTGATGTGGGCCTTGGCGCGGTCCTTACGCAGCGCTTCTTGCAGCTTGCGGTAGACCTTGCGGCGGTTCGACTCACGATCCATGTCGATGAAGTCGATGATCACGAGCCCGCCGACGTTGCGCAGGCGCAGCTGATCCGCGACCTCTTCTGCCGCTTCCAGGTTCGTCTGCGTGATCGTCTCCTCCAGGGTCTTGCCCTTGGCGCCCACGAACTTTCCGGTGTTGACGTCGATGGCCGTCAGCGCCTCGCCCTGGTCGAAAATGAGCGAGCCCCCGCTCTTGAGCTGCACCTTGCGCTCGAGCGCACGATCGATCTCCGCCTCGATCCCGTAGCCGTCGAAGATGGGTTCGCGGCCCGAGTAGAGCTCGATGCTCGCGGTGAAGTCCGGCATGAACGCCTCCACGAAGCGTTTGACCCGTTCGTACTGGACGACGTCATCGCAGATCACGCGATTGAACTCGGCGCTCAGGTTGTCCCGGATCACGCGGAGGATGAGATCGAGGTCGCGATAGAGCGCGACCGGAGCGCGATGGAGCCGCTCGTTGGCCTTCACGTTGGCCCACAAGCGCAAGAGGTAGTCCATGTCCGCCCGGACCTGGCCATTCGTGGCGTTCTCCGCCACGGTGCGCACGATGAACCCCGAGCCTTTGGGTCGCATCTGATCCACGAGCCGGCGAAGCCTGCGACGATCACGGTCCTTGGCGATCCGTCGCGAGATCCCGATGTGGCTCACCGTTGGCATGAACACGACGTTCCTGCCCGGCAGCGACACGTATGAGGTGATCCGCGCGCCCTTGTTGGAGATGGGGTCCTTGACGACCTGGACGAGGATCTCTTGGCCTGGACGAACGAGGCTCGAGATCTCGGGAATTTTCCCGGAACGTCGCGGAGGTGTCACGCCATCGGAGAGTTGGTCGTCGACCTCGCTCTCCACCGACTCCGAGCCGTGGGCGATGTCGCCAGCGTAGAGGAACGCGGCCTTCTCCTCGCCGATATCGACGAACGCGGCCTGCATCCCCGGCAGGACGCGCAGGACCTTTCCTTTATAGACGTTTCCGACGGTCCCTCGCGCGCGATCACGCTCGACGTAGAGCTCGCTGAGAATACCGCCCTCGATCAAGGCGACCCGCTTGTCCGGGCCGTCCGCATTCACGACGATGACAGATTGTGGCACTTTGGTGTTTCCGGTGGTCTGCGCAGAGAAATTTGGGCCCTTGAGTGCCGCGCCGGCACAAAGGCCGGGGGCGTGGGGGTGGTCAGCGACCGCGGGACTACCGCGCGCGTGGCCGAGGGCGAGTGCGTGGACGTTAGCAAGCGCAAGGCGAAAGCACCAACGCCCCGCCCCTACGGGCCCTGGACGCGCGTGTTCCGCGTTTGGCCGCTCGTTGCCGCGCGGGAGGCCTGCCACGGGAATTCTTGGCGCGAGGCGACGGCGGTGGTAGGGCCATTGAGGTGGAGATCCGACCTTCCCTCGCCCCGTACGCGTTCGATGCCACCCAGTTCGAAGAGCTGCGGCGACAGGTCGATACGGGCTCGCTCGACCCGGCGGCCAATCGGCTCGGGCAGCCGCCCAAACCCCTCGCCACCCCGCCCATCGATCTCCGCGATCGCGCCGTCCTGGATCGCGACGCCCTCGCGCGGCGAGGCGAACATGCACTGCGCGCCGGAAAAGTCGCCGTCCTCATCCTCAATGGAGGCATGGCCACGCGATTTGGCGGCGGCGCCAAAGGGATCGTCCCGGTCGTCTCCGGCCACGAAGAGCTCAGCTTCATCGCCATCAAGCTCGCCGAACTCCGCCAGCGCGCACGCGCCCTGGATTGCGAGATCCCGGCCATCTTGATGCACAGCTTCGCAACCCAGGCCACGAGCGATGCACACCTCAAGCGCATCGACTGGAGCGGATTGCCGCAGAGCTGCCGGTTCAGCTTCTCCCAGTCCGTGATGCCCCGCGTCTTGCCCGATGGGACCCCGCTCGTCGAGCTGCCGGGCGCGCGAGATCTCCCCGATACCACCCTGTTCTCGGCGCCCGGTCACGGCGACACCCTGGGGCGCTTGCGGGACAGCGGAGTGCTGCGGCGCCTCGTCGCCCGCGGCGTCGAGCACATCCTCGTCTCCAACGTCGACAACGTCGGCGCTTCGCTCGATCCGTTCGTGCTCGGGGCTCACCTCGAGGCCGTGGCCGGTGGAGCGGAGATGTCGGTGGAGGTCGTGCGCCGGGCTCCGGACGACGCCGGGGGTTGTATCGCGACGCTCCCAGGATCGGGGATGGCCGCGATCATCGAGGGGTTCCGACTGCCCAAAGGGACGGACCTCTCCGACTATCCCCACTTCAACACCAACACCCTCTGGTTCTCGCTCGCCGCGCTCGATCAGGACATGCCGCTCACATGGTTTGCCGTCCGCAAAAAGATCGAATGGCCGGCGCCCGCGGAGCGCTTGGAGCTCGTGGACGGGCAGCTCGAAGTCGTGCAGTTCGAGCGCCTGATCGGGCAGGCGACCGAGTTCGTCCCGAGCGCGTATCTCGAGGTCGAACGCGACCGCCGCTTCCTCCCCATCAAGACGCGCGAGGATCTCGCGGCCGCAGAAGCCTCGATGGAGGCCTTCGCCCGTCAGGCCGGGCTGCTCTGAGCCGGTCCGGGCGGCCGCACACCGCGAAAACGCCAGACCTCGGGATGGCTCGGGGGAGGCCCAAGCGGGGCTTCCCACCCTCCAACGCGTGCAGTAGATTCGCCGCCCATGGCGTTCGCGTACGAACCTGGAATCTACAAGTCCTCCGAATACCTGCCTGGTCATGAAGCGCAAGTCGGACCCGATCAGCTCGTACTCATTCGGACCGACGGTGAATTCGCGCCTGCTTCCGTGCTCCTGCCGATCCGCAACGAGAACAACCAGTGGCGGTTCCAGATGCCGGGCATCAAGATTCCCCCCACGTCCCAGAGCTGGGGCGAGTCGCTCGTCAAGCTGCGGCACGAGGGCTTCTTCCGCCTGACCCGCGAGTTCACGTTCGGCGAGAGCGGCAAGTGGATCGAGAACGCGATCGTGCAGCTCGGCTACACCAAGAAAGCCGAGCCCATCCTCTTCATCGCCCAGCGCCGCAACCCCATCACGAACAACGAGCTCTGGTTCTCCGACAAAGGCGTGAAGATCGAACTCGGCGCCGTCGACACCCTGCTCTCGCCGCTCGCCTGGTTCCAAGAACCCGAGAAGTCCAGCGGCAAAAAAGAGCCGAACAACTAGGCCCGCCGAACCTACTCCGCCGGCGGAGGCTCCTCGATCACCTCATCGCTGATCTCCGCCCGAATCTTCTCCCCCGCCCTCCCGCGCGCCTGCACCCGCTGCACCAGGACGGCACTCATACCCCCGTAGTTGATGAAGCCGCGGTCCGACTCCGCGACGGCGCTCCCCCAAACGACGACGCGTAGCGGCACGCTCGGCTCCACCCGGAGGCTCTTGCCCGCCCAGAACGAGAGCGGGCTGCTCCAGTAGGAATCGATCGTCTCCCAGACCTCGTCTTGCTTGAACGTGTACGTCTTGTAGTGCGTCGCCATCGCCTATGTCACCGCCTCCAGAGCCGAGTTCATGCGTTCGACGAGCTCCGGAGCGGTTTCCTCGTGCTTGAAGAACACGTAGGCCTCGGGGAACGTCGCGGCGATCCGCACGGCCCACGCCTGCAGCGCGGCGTCCTCGTAGCCCTCGTCGCGGAGCCGAACATAGCCAAAAGAAGCCGTCTTCTCGAACGGTGTGGCGCCCCCGGGAACGACGCCCTCGCCCTCATAGTCCCCGATACACATCGCGACGCCGTGGTCCTGCAGGCACGCGTACGTGTCCGCGCAAAACCAACTCGAGTGACGAAACTCGAGCGCGGCGCGGAGGTCCTTGGGCCACATGGCTAGAAACCCTCGTAGGCGCGGGAGATCGAAGCGCAGGGTCGGAGCGCATTGGAACAGCACCGCGCCGAGCTTCTCCCCGAGCGGGGCCAACTGCCCCACCATGTACTCGATGCTGTCCTGGCAACCTTCGAGGCGCGCCTGGTGGGTGATCCGACGCGACGCCTTGATCACGAAGCGAAAGCTGGCAGGCACCGAGCTCGCCCACTTCTCCACGACCGCAGCCTTGGGGATACGGTAGAAGGTATTGTTGATCTCGACGGTGGAGAACGAACGCGCGTAGAAGGCGAGCATGTGCGCCTCGTCGAGCTCCTCCGGGTAGAAGGAGCCCCTCCAGAAGTCGTACGCGAAGCCGCTCGTGCCCACGCGGGCGTTCACGGCCGCACGCTACCTTCACCGCGGCGTCTTTGGCAACTCTTCGGTCACGGCACTACTTGGACTTGGAGAGCTCGAGCTTGAGGTCCGACTCCGAGGTCGTCTCCGGCGCGGCCTGGACGGGCGCAGACAGGTCCTCGAACCCTTCTCGACGGACGCGGACGTCATACTCGCCGGCATCGACGTTCTTGAAGCGGTAGCGCCCAGATCGAGTGGACTTGACGCGCTGGATCACGCGCCCCTTCTTGTCCACGAGCTCGACGTCGGCGTTGCTGGCGGAGCCACCCGTCGCGAGGTCGAGCTGGCCCTGGACCTCCGCGAAGTTCTGGCGCTGGTGCGCGGGCGTGTCGTGGACGAACGGCAGCGAGACGACCTGCCGCCGCTTGCCCGCCGCGTCCACGAACGCCAAGGTGACGCTGTAGCGGTGATGCTCCGAGGCCACAGCGCCCGCATCACCCGCTTCACCCGCTTGGGGGCCACTCCACGCGTAGTGCATGGGACCAGAGGTCGCCGGCAGCGTCGTGGAGTGTACGAGCGGACCCTCGACCCACTGACCGTCCTGGGAGATCTGGGTGTGGATCTCCACCGCGATTTGTCCCGCTTGCCCGGCCGGGGCGACGTTTCGCCACGAGAAGTGGGTCTGGCCCGCGTCCCAGTGACTCGCCTCGCGCGTGACGAAATGGTCGCCCGCGTAGAACTCCACGCGGGTCCGGCTACGTTCGCCGGCGCCCGTCGTCGCCACGAGATCGAGGTGGTGGACGCCGGGAGCCAACTTCGCCGGATCGAGCGTCGCGGCGAGCGTCGATGCACATGCGCGCGCGAGCGGGACGTCGTCCACGAGGAACTCGACACTGCTTACGCCCGTCTGACCGTTGTCGACGGCCTTGCCAGCGATCGAAAGCGCCGTCGCGATGTGCTGACCATCTTGGAGCCCCGCGAGCTGCAGTGACACGACGTCCTGCGACACGAGACCGAGTACGCCCCACATCGCCTCGCCGCGGCGATCGCCTCCGCCCGACCAACTCCCGTCTTGCCCTTGATGGGCGATGAGCCACGCCGTTCCGCGAGCGACGGCCGGATCCGCATCGCTCGCCCCCCAGCGCTTGAGCACGTAGAGCGCTTGCCCGGTCGCGAACGGGTTCCCGCCCTCGTTGGGATGGAACCCAAACCCCCCGTCTTGCCCCTGACGCGCGCGAACGGCCCGCAGGAGCGTCGCAACGACGTCGTCGTTGGCGTGGGCGCCCGCGGCATGCAGCCCGAGCAGGGCATAGTCGAGGTACTGGAGGTTCGCGTTCGCTTCGTGGCGGAGCCGCTCGCTCTCGGTGCGCAGGTACGCCTCGGCCTTGGCCACGGCCACGAGCCAACGCTCGTCGGCGGACCGAGCATGGGCCTGACGCCACGTTTGGGCGGCTTGCATCGTCGCTTGGAGGGTCCCCGCACCGATCGGCAGCCGCCCCTCGGTGGCGCTTTGACCCCCATGATCTTGCTGGAAGGCGAGCAGGCGCTCTGCGGTCGCGAGCAGCTCCTTGCTGTACGCTTCGCCGTTGTGCTCGTCGTAGAGCGCCAACGCGGAGCCGCCAAAGCTCTGCGACGAGTCATAGAGATGATCCGAAGCGCCGCCCACCGAGAACCCGACCTCGGAGTGAGCGCCCCCGGGGAGCTCCATCATCCCGCGCATGACGGCGGACACGTCCTCGGAACGGACACCGAAGTGGTGTTTCTGCCCGATCACCAAGGCCTCGAGGGTGACCGCCTGGACGTGGCATCCATAGCAGTTGTGTTGGTTTTGCCACGCGATGGTATCGGCGGCGATGAAGTCGAGACCTCGCTGTGCGGCTTGACGTGAGCGCGGGTCGCCCGCAATGGGCCCGGCCTTCGTCGTCGCGCACGCTTGGTCCAAGGCGGACGCGGGTGGATCCGTCACGAGCACCGGTGGGCTCTGCGGCACCGGTTCGCCCCAGAGCGCCTGCTGTACACCGCATCCGCAGACCAGAACCGTTGCAACCGCCCAGACGCTCCGCCGCATCGACACCTCCGGCAGCGGGAGACGAACGCCCCGAGAAAACGATCTCGAGAAATTTACGTGGCGATTGCCGCTCATCGCGCAGGTCGGGGCCGGGGTTGACCGAGGGCGCGTTTCGGGCGTCTATCGGCCCGATGCGGCTCCCTCCGCAAGTGTTCCACCGCTTCGACGGGCACCGCGTACGCCGCTTCCTCTTGCTGCGCCCGTTCGGGCCCGCCACGGAGCTCGACGGCGACGCCGACCCGTCCGCGCCGCTGCCCGACTACGACGCCGCCGCGGACCTTGCACCGCGGACCCCACAGATGTTGGAGCGGGATCTCGAGATCCGCGATCTCGCGCGCCCCCGCGTCGCGCCCCCCATCGCCATCGATTGCGATCGGTCGGGCTCGTGCTGCGCCCAATATCCGTTGATCACGGCCACCCGCGAGGAGCAAGACCGCGGCCTGGTCACGCTGCGCCAGCGGGGCGCATGGTCGCTACCGTATGCCGAGGCCGAGGCGTTCGCGCCCGTGTTTCCGGGGCACGCCGAGCCGGTCTCCCCGATCTTCTCGGGTGATGGATGCGGGTTCCTGGGCGCGCAGGGCTGCAAGATCCACGCGGCAGGGGGAGCGCTGGCCAAGCCCGCCACGTGCCGGCAGTTTCCCCTGCAAGTCATCCACTGCGGCGATCACCTGGAGCTGAGTCAGCTCCCGCAATGCGCCTGCGCGGCGCGCTGCATCCGGCCCTCGACCCCGGAGGATTGGTCGCACGAGGCCCTGACGGAGCTCCAGACGATCCCCGAGGTTCCGGAGCTCGTCGCCGTGGACGAGCGCCGCATGCTTCCGCGCTCCGCGTACCTCCAGTGGGTGCGCGCCCTGGCGGACGTCGTGCTGACCCCGGGCGAGGGCAACCCTTCGCAACACCTTCACCGCGCCGCGGAGAGCCTCGGCCTCTCGCTCGCCCCGCTCTCGGTTCCATGGCTCGAGCGGCTCGAAGAACGGGCGCTCGACGAAGCCGACCGCCTGGAGGTGCACCTGGCCCCGACGAGCCCCCAGCCGCGCGGGCTGCGATGGACCGCCGAGCTCGCGAGCCAACTCGTCGTCTCCAAACTCGATCGCACCGAGCCGAAGCGGGTCCCCCACCCCAGCGATCGCAGCGTCCTCGCGCTGGCGCTCCGGGCCCACTTGCTGCTCGAGTTGCCCACGCTCGCCTCGACGCTGACCGACCTCGCCCGCCTGCTCGAACTCACCGAGTCCTCCCGAGGACTCGGCCTCTCCCAAGAACTCGACCCGCGCTGCGAGCCGTTCACCTTGCTCCTCTACCTTTGGGCCACGACGAAATGGCCCGTGAGCTCGGAGCCGGGGCCGATCGACCGCTGAGGTACACTGACGCGATGCAGCGCGCCGTTCCCAAGGTTCTCATCGTCCAGGGCAGCACGGACGCGGGCGGGCGCTTGGCGTCCGTGGCCGCCTTCGCGCAAGAAGGCGTGCGTCAAGCGGGTGCCGAGGTGACCGTGCTCGATCTCTCGGCGTGGATGCTGCCCGTGATGGTGCTGCAGGACGCGTCCCAACAGGATCTGCCGACGATCCGGCACGTGCGTCAAACCGCAGCGAGCGCGGATGGGTTCATCCTCATCACGCCCGAGTACCACGGCAACATGAGCGGCGCGCTCAAGAACTGGTTCGACTTCCTCTACCTCGAGCTCGCGGGAAAGTTTGCCGGGCTCATGGCCGTGACCGGAGGCGGCGGCGGCGACATGTCTCTGACTTCCGTCAAAAACTCGTTCAACTGGTGCCACGGGTTCACGCTCCCCTACCATGCGGTGGCCAAACCGGAGGATTTCGCCCAAGAAGTCCTCGTCTCGCCGCGCGTCATCGACCGGGTGTATCGCATCGCCCACGACGTCGTCCGCTATGCGCCCATCATTCGCGGCGCGTTCGAAGCGGCTCGGCGCGAGGGCAGCTCGCCCGCGTCGGGGGTCGCCGGCGTACACTCCGACGATTGAACGCGGTCAGGGCCGCCGTCATCGCGCTCGGCCGGCGCTCGAGCGCTACGGAGCCTCGGAAGACGCGACGACGCTGCGCAGCTTCGCGGCCAGCAGATCGAGCGCGACCTCGTTGTTTCCGCCCTCTGGGACGATGATGTCCGCCCACCGCTTGGACGGCTCGACGAACTGCAAGGTCATCGGGCGCACGGTCCCGAAGTATTGCTGACGGACCGAGGCGAACGTGCGCCCGCGTTGCTCGAGGTCGCGGCTGATCCGGCGGAACACCCGGATATCGGCGTCGGTGTCGACGAAGACCTTGATGTCGAAGAGGGCCCGCAGCCGCGGCTCGGCAAGCACGAGGATGCCTTCCACGATGACCACGCGCGCGGGCTTGAGCTCCACCGAGTGCGGCAGCCGGCGATGCGTCGTGAAGTCGTACTGCGGCACTCCGATCGTCTGGCCCGCGCGCAGCTGCTCGAGGTGGGCCACGAGCAGCTCGGTCTCGAGCGCATCGGGGTGATCGAAGTTGAGCAGGTCGCGCTCTTCGAACGACAGACCCGAGCGGTCGCGGTAGTAGCTGTCGTGTTGGAGGATCGCGACGTGTTCCGGCAGTGCGGCCACGAGCCGCTCCGCGACCGTCGTCTTGCCGGAGCCGGTGGCGCCAGCAACCCCCACCACGAATGTCCTCATGGCGTGGGGGTTAGCACGGTTTCAAGACGCCGCGGGGTGCAGCGCGAGGGCCCGGGCCAACGCCCGGTAAGCGCGGTGAGCCCGGACCCGGAGGGCCCCCGGGCGCACATTCAGGCGCTCGGCGACCTCGGCCATGCTGAGCCCGAGCAGCTTGTGGAGCTTGACGACCTCGCGCTGACCGGCGGGGAGATTCTCGATCGCGGCCCGAACCCGCGCGGAGGTGGACACCACATCCTCGCGCTCCAACCCAAAGGCCTCCGGATCGGGGACTCCCTGCGGCACCCCCATCCCCTCGACCTCGCCCCGCTGCTCCATCGCCACATGGCGACGCTCACGCCGGTACTGATGCCGAAGATGATCGAGCGCGACGTTGCGCGCGATCGCCATGTACCAAGCCTCGACGGCACGATCGCCCTGCCCGGTCTGGTTGGCAAAGCGGTGGCGTGCTCGATGAGCCCGCAGAAACGTCAACTGCACGAGGTCGTCGACCGCGGCGGGGCTCCGCACGAGGTTGGACAGACGCCCCCGAACCTTCGGGCTCAATCGGCTGTGCAACGCGGCGAACGACCGCTCGTCGCCATCGACATAGCGGTCCATGAGCTCGTCCAAGTGAACCTGTGCCTCGATGTCTTGGATCTGCGCCATGGTTGAAATTCCCTTCTCGAGTGAGCTCGCCGCCCGAAACGACGCGGCATCGATAGTTGACTGGTCGGCTGGTCACTAGACCAAACAAAGAAACCGGATGGGCCGCTACGGCGCGGCGACCTCCACCATGGGCGAGGCCTCGGCGGAGAGCAGGGAGAGGATCCCCGCTCGCAGCGCGCAGAACACTCCTGGGTCGTTGGAGGCTTTCGCCAACATCACCGATCCCTCGAAATACGCGACGAGCTGCGTGGCCGTGCGGTGGGGGTCGGGCAGCGAGAACTCGCCGCGCGCGATGCCTTCCCGGAGAATCTCCTCCAGGCCCTGCCGCCACGTGTCGAACAGGCTTTGGAGCTTGCGACGAATCGCTTCATCTTGGTCCGCCATCTCGAGTGCCAAGTTCCCGATGGGGCAGCCGCGGACGCAGCCACACGTGCTCCAAGTGTCTTTGAGATCGGTCTCGAGCTGACCGAAGATCCACTCGAGTCGCGCCCGCGCCGAGGTCGCCGCCGCCTTGGCCGCCGCGTGCCGGCACTTCATGTCCTCGCCGTAGCGATCGATCGTGGCGAGCACGAGCTCCTGCTTGCTGGCGAAGAAGTGATAGAAGCTGCCCTTCTTGAGGCCTGCGTCGTCGCACAGGTCCGCGACGCTGAGCGCGGAGTACCCGCGAGCGTGGAGGAGCCTTGCGGCGCTCCCCAGGAGCCGTTCTTTCGCGTCGCTGCAGCGCCCCATGAGACGGTCGGTCAACTATTGCCCCAACTCGTCGGTCTGACAAGCGCCAGGTCTGTGCATGCGTGCACAGGCGCGGCGAAAGTCGGGCCGCGACCCCGGGGCCCGAAACGGCCTCCGCTCACCCCGGGGCCGGGGGCCTCCCCTCGCCCGGGGCCGGGGGCCTCCCCTCACCCCGGGGCCGGGGGCCTCCCCTCACCCGGGCACCGCCGTGGTCGGGGGCGAGGGGGCTGCTACATTGCCCCCGACGTGTTGGGTCGCCTGTTCCTCCTCTTCACCCTCGTCCCGGTGATCGAGCTCTATCTCCTCATCTCGCTGGGATCGGTGATCGGGACGCTCCCCACGGTGGGGCTCGTCCTCGCCACGGGCTTCGCCGGGGCTTGGTTGGCGCGCCGCGAAGGCGCGCGCGTCCTCCGAGAGTGGCAAGGCGCCGTCAACCGCGGCGAGCTTCCGCGCGAGGGCCTCACGTCGAGCCTGCTCGTGCTCGTGGGCGGCGTGTTGCTGATCACCCCGGGCGTCCTGACCGACGTCGCGGGCTTCCTCTTGCTGATCCCGCCCACCCGTCGAGCGATCGCAGCCGCGATCACGCGCCGGGTCCAACAGAGCCTGGACGCGGTTCAACCGGTCGCCGCCGTGCAGGCGCCCACCGTGATCGACGTCGAGGTCGTCGAACGGGATCCGCACCACGCGTAGCGCCGGTTCCGAGCTCCTGGATCGGCGGCCCGGGTCACGAGAGGGCGGTGTGGAGCGCCTTCAACCGGGGGCCGAAGGTCGACGCTTGCGATGCGCCGTTGGACCTGGCGGCAACCCGGTGTGTTGCGTGAGCGCGCGCTGACCGGGACCTGCCGGCCGCCCGCGCTTCCCTTCCGGGCGAGTTCCAGTGCCCACGGGCTGGTGCCGCGGGACCAGCTGATCTTTGCCCGAGCCCACGAGATCGCCTCGCCCCATGCGGTAGAGCGCGGCACGCAACATGGGCCAGTTGTCGGGGTCGTGGTAGCGCAGGAAGGCCTTGTGCAGCCTGCGGACCTTGAGCCCGCGCGGAATGAAGACGTCGTCCCCTTGCCGCCGAACGCCGCGCAGAGGGTTCTTCCCCGAGTAGTACATCGCGGTGGCCGTCGCCATCGGCGAGGGCAGGAACGCTTGCACTTGATCGGGCCGGAACCCATTGCGCTTGAGCCACAACGCGAGCTCGAGCATGTCCTCGTCACGCGTCCCCGGATGGGCAGCGATGAAGTACGGGATCAGATACTGCTTCTTCCCGGCCTTGCGAGAGAATCGATCGAACAGGCTCTTGAAGCGATCGTAGGTGCCGATACCTGGCTTCATCATCGCCGCGAGCGGACCCTCGGCGACGTGCTCCGGTGCGATCTTGAGGTACCCACCCACGTGATGGGTCACGAGCTCCTCGATGTACTCGGGGCTCTCGACCGCGAGGTCGTACCGGACGCCGGAGGCGATGAAGACCTTCTTGATCCCGGGGAGGCTACGCACCTTGCGGTAGAGCTGGATGAGCGCGCTGTGATCGGTCTTGAGGTTCGAGCAGATCCCCGGAAACACGCACGAAGGGCGCCGACACGCGGCCTCGATCCGCGGATCCTTGCAAGCCAGGCGGTACATGTTCGCCGTGGGTCCCCCGAGGTCGGAGATCACGCCCGTAAACCCTGGGACGACGTCGCGGATCCGCTCGACCTCCCGCACGATCGAGGCCTCCGAGCGATTCTGGATGATCCTGCCCTCGTGCTCGGTGATCGAGCAGAACGAGCAACCGCCGAAGCACCCGCGCTGGATCGTGACCGAGAATCGGATCATCTCGTACGCGGGGATCTTCGCGTCGCCGTACGAGGGATGGGGCAGCCGCGTGTAGGGCAGCTCATAGACCCGATCCATCTCCTCGGTGGAGAGGGGGATCGGCGGTGGATTGATCCAGACTTCGCGCTGGGCGTGCGCTTGGACCAGTGCGCGGCCGTTTCCGGGGTTGGCCTCGTGATGGAGGATCCGCGACGCGTGGGCGTAGAGCACGGGATCCGCACTCACGGCGTCGAAGCTCGGCAGCCGAATGTAGGTTTGTTCCCGCGGCTGCTTGAGCGCCGCCATCGCAGGGCGGCGCAGCGAGACGAGGGACGGCCCCGCGGACTTGGGTTCCGGGGCTCGCGACGAGGAGCTCATCGCATAGGGATCCACGGGCGCCTCGATGGGTCCTGGCTTATCGATCTCGCGGGAATCGATCTCTTGCATCCCCTCGGGCATCGCCTTGGCGACGAAGGCCGTGCCGCGGACGTCCCGGATGTCCGCGAGCGCATGGCCACGCGCCGCCCGGTGGGCGAGCTCCACGATCGCGCGCTCGGCATTGCCGTAGACGAGGATGTCCGCGCGACTGTCGAGCAACACCGAGCGCCGGACCTTGTCGGACCAATAGTCGTAGTGGGCGATGCGGCGCAGACTCGCCTCGATGCCGCCCACGACGAGCGGCACGCCGGGATAGGCCTCGCGGCAGCGCTGGGAGTAGACGATGACGCAGCGATCCGGTCGTTTCCCCGACTCGCCCTGCGGCGTGTAGGCGTCGTCGCGGCGGATCTTCCGGTCGCTCGTGTACCGGTTGACCATCGAATCCATGTTGCCGCCGGTGACCCCGAAAAAGAGCGTGGGTTTCCCGAGTTCGGTGAACGCATGGGCGGAGTCCCACGCGGGCTGGGACAACACGCCCACGCGGAAGCCATGCGCCTCGAGCAAGCGGCCCACGAGGGCCATCCCGAAGCTCGGGTGATCCACGTAGGCGTCACCCGTGACGATGATGATGTCGCAGGCGTCCCAACCGAGCTCGTCCATCTCCGCGCGCGTCGTCGGCAACACGGGCGCGGGACAGAGCCGATGCGCCCAGTACGGCCGGTGGGAGAACAGGTTGGGCGCCGCCACGGCTCGCTCCTAAATCCTAGGCTGCCCGGTGGGGGTCGCGCGCGGCGTTCTTGTGCGACGCGGCGCGACCTTCCTCGCCGCGTGACATCGCGATCACGCCGCTTTGGACCATCTCGAGGATGCCAAACGGACGCAGCGCATCGACGAACTTCTCGATCTTCTCCAGGCGTCCGGCGATCTCCAGCGTGAGCGCACCGGCGCTGATGTCCACGACGCGGGCGCGATAGTCCTCCGCCAGCCTGCACACCGCACCGCGCACGGAATCGGCGTCACCGAGGGGGACGTTCTCGCGGTCCGTCGCCACCTTGACCAGCGCGACGTCGCGGATGAGGTTCGGCACGTCGGTGATGTCCTCGACGCTCACCACGTTCACGAGCTTGTACAAGTTCGCCTCGATGCGCTGCGCGACATCGGGCGTGGCTTCCACGACCAATGTGACGCGCGACATCCCGGGCTCGTGCGTCCTGCCCACTGTCAGAGAGACGATGTTGTAGTTGCGGCGCCGAAACAACGAGGCCACGCGGTTGAGCACGCCGGGGCGGTCCTCGACGTACGCCACCAAAGTTCGCTGGGCTGTGAACGCCTGTGTCATTTGTCTTTTCCGGTCTCGTAGATCGGGTTGTGATCCGCACCGTCGAAGCGCGGCCGACGGATCATCTTGCCGAGATCCGAGCCTGCAGCGACCATCGGATAGACCGCGTCCTCCTGCTCGACGCGGAAATCGATGATTGCGGTGGTCTCACATGCCCGCGCGGCGGCCACGGCCTCGGGGATCTGCGACCGCTGGGTGACCCGAAACCCTTGCAGGCCGTGTGCGTCTGCAAGCTTGACGAAATCTGGGCTCACGATCGGCGTGGCGACATAGCGGCCGCCATAGAAGAACTGCTGCCACTGCCGCACCATGCCGAGGTAGCCGTTGTTGATGATCGCGATGTTGACCTTGATCCTCTCTTGGAGGCAGGTGGCGAGCTCGGGCGAGGTCATCTGGAACCCGCCGTCCCCGGCGACCACCCAAATCTCGTCGCTTGGGCACGCAAACCGTGCCCCCATGGCGGCGGGCAGCGCAAATCCCATGGTGCCCAAACCCCCGGAGGTGATGAGCTTCCGGGGATAGTCGTGCTTGTAGTACTGGGCTTCCCACATCTGGTGCTGGCCCACGTCGGTGGCGACGAGTGCCTTGCCCTCCGTGAGCTGCCAGAGGTCGTGGATCACGTGGGCCGCGAACAAGCGCCCGTTGTCGGGCATGTCCTGGATGTCGCGGACGGCGGAGTCGCCCTTGAGCTCATCGATGCGCTGTCGCCAGGCGGTGTGTTCCGCCGGCCTGATGCGGCCGAGCAGCACTTGGAGGACCTCGCGCGCGTCACCGATGAGCGGGAGGTCCACGCGGACGTTCTTGTGGATCTCCGCCGGATCGAGCTCGATGTGGATCTTCTTGGCGTTGGTGGCGTAGCTCGCGAGGTTTCCGGTCACGCGGTCGTCGAAGCGCATGCCCACCGCGAGGATGAGGTCAGCCTCTTGGATCGCCTGGTTCACCCAAGCTTCGCCATGCATACCCATCATGCCGAGGCTGAGCGGATGGGTCGCCGGGAACCCACCGAGGCCGAGCAGGGTCTCCGCGATGGGGATGTCCGTACGCTCTGCGAACGCGAGCAGCACCTGCGTCGCGGCCGACTTGATCACACCGTGGCCGCAGAAGATGAGGGGCTTGACCGCAGCATTGATGAGCTCGGCCGCGCGCACGTACTCGCTCTCGGACGGGTAGTGCTCGGGGCGATACCCCGGCAGCCGCACGGGCACGTCGCTGTATTCGGGGATGATGGTGGCCTGCTGAGCGTCCTTGGTGATGTCCACCACCACGGGGCCCGGACGCCCCGAACGCGCCACGTAGAACGCCTCCCGAATCGTGGGGGCGATTTCCTCGGCCCGCGTGACGAGGTAGTTGTGCTTGGTGATGGGGAGCGTCACCCCCGTCACGTCCGTCTCTTGGAAAGCGTCCGTGCCGATGAGGTGCGAAGGCACCTGCCCACAGATCGCGACCATGGGGACGGAGTCGAGCATCGCGGTCGCGATACCGGTCACCAGGTTCGTCGCGCCCGGCCCCGAGGTCGCGATGCACACTCCGACCCGCCCCGACGCGCGTGCGTAGCCGTCCGCCATGTGCGCGGCCCCCTGCTCGTGGCGAGTCAAGATGTGACGGACCTGCGGGTACTTCGACAGGGCGTCGTAAGCGGGCATGATCGCGCCACCCGGGTAGCCGAACACGACGTCGACCCCTTCGCGAATCAAGGCTTCCCAAATGACCTCGGCCCCGAGCCGCTGCGCGGCTTCGGGAGCGGGCTCCGCGGGCTTGGTGGATTCGGCGACGGAAACGTTTGGTTGGGCGGCCGCGGTCACGTGCGTGCTCCAAGAAAAAGCCCGCACGGACGTGTGCGGGGCCGGAGATGCTAACCGAGTGTGTGCGGCCTTTCCAGGCCGTCAAGCGGGATCGCGCCTGCTCGGGAGGGGTCGCCCGGGACCGTCGATCGGCGCTCCCACCGTCTGATTGACTTTTGCAACCTGATCTCGATTTTCGTTGTTGACCACGGCGGGCGCGTTGACTACACTCTTGATGTTGACTTTGTTTTTCAAAGTCAACGCAATCCTCTCAACCATCAGCTCACCTGGCGGCCCTAGAATGGTCTAGGGCCGCTTTTTTGCGCGCACGAGGATCCGCGCCGGCGCGCAGCGCAACGCCGTAAATCACGGCCGCTCGCTGCCGCCGCGCTCACTGCAGCCCCGCTCGACGGCTCAACTGCAGCCCCGCACTGCAGCCCCGCTCAACTGCAGCCCCGCACTGCAGCCCCGCTCAACTGCAGCCCCGCACTGCAGCCCCGCACTGCAGCCCCGCTCAACTGCCGCCCCGCCCACTGCAGCCCCGCTCGCTGCCGCCGCGCTCACTGCAGCCCTGCACTCCCTGCACTGCAGCCCTGCACTGCAGCCCTGCACTGCAGCCCCGCACTGCAGCCCCGCTCAACTGCCGCCCCGCCCACTGCAGCCTCACCTTGCAGCCGTCGGCGCCCGTTCTAGAGGGGCGCCGAGACTCCGGGCGCCGCGGGCTACGGCAGGAACGAGTGGTGCTCGGCGTACTCGAGCATCTGCGCGGAAAAGTCTTCGGGGTATTCGACGGCGACGTCCACGATGGCATCCCCCACCCGTTTGGGAACGAGCCGCGGTTGGATGAACCCAGCGTAGGGGGCGATCTTCAGGGACTCGTAGCGAGCCTTCACCTCGCGATGGATGGCCTCGTCCACTTTGACGCCATAGGTCTCCACGAGCGCGGCGGCGGCGGCCAAGTCCCCTTCGGAGGTGATCCGCTGCACCTCGCGCAACATCTCGCCAAAGTGTCGCCGCAGCGCCGCTACGTCGCGGACGATGAAATAGGTCTTCCCTTCCCGCAGCTCGCGCTCGATGGCGTGTTCGGCTTGGGCGCGCTCGAAGGCCCACGCGGAGATCAGCTGGCGGCACCGCATGTGGGCCTCCTCGAGCGACTCTCCGAGGTCCACGCGTGCGAGCTGGACCAGCAGGCCGTTGCGGAAATAGTCCTCGTAGGCGACGCGCCCGACCTCGAGATCGTCCATGACGCCGATCTCGAGGAGCTTTGGATCGACCACGTAGTAGAGCGCGACGAGATCGGCGCGGACCTCTTCGATCACGGAACCGTAGTTCTTGAGGGTCTCTTTGGGGGTTCGAACGCCCGGCTTGAGCTTGCCGGAGGCGTGGCCGATGACCTCGTGCAAGTCCGTATGCAACGCATCCGCGAGCGACCCGAACCTCTGCTCCCGTGCGACCTCGTCTTGGGATGCGGCGAACTCCTGTAGCACCCCGCTCGATTTACGCGAGGCCTCGTACGCTGCGACGATATTGCCGAGGTTGACCGACTTGGAGCCATGGTCGGTCCTGATCCAGTTGGCGTTCGGGAGGTTGATCCCGATGGGTGTGGAAGGTGCCGCGTCCCCGCTCTCGACGACGACGGTGATGACCTTCGCGGAGATCCCTTGGACGTTCTCTTTCTTGTACTCGGTCGCGATGGGGGAGTTCTGCTCGAACCATTGCGCCTCGTTGGAGATCGCCGCGATGCGCTTGGTCGCCTCGAGATCGCGGATCGAAACGACCGACTCGAACGCCCCGCGGTACCCCATGGGGTCGCCGTAGACCTCGATGAAGCCGTTGACGACATCCACGCGCGACTCCGTGTCCTCCACCCACGCGATGGAGTACTCGTCGAACACCGCCAGGTCGCCGGTCCTGTAGTACTTCACGAGCAGCTCGAGCGCGCGCCGCTGTGCGTCGTTCTCGGCGACACGGACGGCCCGCTCCAACCATTCCACGATCTTCGCGATCGCCGGACCGTACATGCCGTCGAGCTTCCATACGCGCTCCACGAGCTCGCCGCCGGATTTCGCGAGCTGCGAGTTCAAGCCCCACGAGATCGGCTTTGGGTCTTTGGGATCCACACGGGCGGCGTAGTACGCCTCGACCTCTTTTTGCGTGACGCCCTCGCCGTAGAAGTTGGTCGCAGAGGTGGCGATGAGATCGTCTTTGGGATCGAGGTTGACCTTCTTGCCGTCCACCGTGGGATCGAACAAGATCGGCTCGAGACGCTCGATCAGGGCCGCCTTGGACTCGCCCTCCGCGAGCGGGAGCACCGTGCTCGGGAGCGGCTCCATGAGGGCTCGGAAGTATGCAGGGCTGAACTCCGGGACGATCTTGCGGTTGGAATAGTGGTGATGGATCCCGCTGCTGAACCACACGCGTTTGACATAGGTCATGAACGCGCGCCACTCGTCGCCATCGCGCTGCGACGGTGGATTGCGCACGATCGCCTCCAGCACGCGCCGGATCGTGAGATTGTGGCGATAGTTCTGATCCCAGATGATGTCCCGCCCCGCGAGCGCCGCCTCGTAGAGGTAATAGACGAGCTCCTTTTGCTGCGGCGGCAACGCCTCGAAGCCAGGGACGCGATACCGGAGGATGCGGATGTCCGCAAAGCTCTCCGCGATGACCTCGAACTCGGCTTTCGGAGCGGCGGGTGCCGACGGCTCGCCCTTGGGAGCGGCAGCAGGCGCGGCGCGTGACGAATCCTCGACGTGTGGCACGTCCTTGTTCTTGCACGCGGCGGAGCCGAGGAGAAGCCCCAGCAGACCGGCGACGACGACAGCGCGGCGCCTCGAGGCGGGAAACGGGGGGACGGGCATCCGTCCGACGACAACGCGGACGTGCGCGAAGCGCAAGGGGCAATGTTCAGGATCCGAGCAACGGCCGCACGTCTCCCCGGCGGTCCTGCACGGGCGCATCGCCGCGGCGCAGCTGCACGACCGTGCCTCGCTCCGCTTCGCTCTCGTAGGCGTCCGTCCAGGCTTCGCGCACGTTCGGGGTCGTCATCGAGAACACGTGCCGTGCATCCGCGGGAGCCAAGTTGACGCAGCCGTGGCTCACCGGGCGCCCGAAGCTGTTGTGCCAATACGCGCCGTGGAGGGCGAACCCGCTGAAGAAATACTGCACGAACGCGACGCCCTCGACCTCGTAAGGATCGGCGGCGCCGGGATCCGAGCTCATCGTGTCCTCCTCGAGCTTCTGCCAGATCCGAAACACTCCGCGCGGCGTGGCACGGCGCAGCCCGGACGAGATGAGCGTCGCGTACAGCGGACGATCGCCGCGCATCACCGTCAGGATCTGCGTCGCGAGGTCGACATCGATCCAGGTCGATTCGTGGTCGATCTCGCTCGGCTGCGGGATCGCGGCGTCCCAGATCCGCAGATCCGAGCCGGCGACGGAGCGCCCGTCCGCGAGCACGACGCGAGCGCCCACCTCGGAAAGGGACGCCGCATCGATCTCGAGGGTCTCGTGGTAGCGCAGCCGCCCAGCTTCACCGCCCCGAGCATCGCGCAGCTCGGCGCCGGGCCATGCGACCACCCACGCGAGCCTCTTCCCTTCCGGCAGCGGTGCGCGTTCCAGATCCCGTCCCTGGAACGTGCTCGGCATCATGCGGCGCACGTCCTCCTCGAGCACGGCGCGTCCGCGACGATCGAGCAAGACCGCTTTGCCGCGGACGAGCGCACGTCCCACGAACGCATAGTCGTGGTGGGGTTGCAGCTCATCGGCGGCGTCCCAGCCCCGCCGCAACGCCTCGAGCGAAGACCAACGCCGCGCGACGCGGTCGGGTACGGGTTTGGCGTAGTACCCCGCAGGACCCACGCTTTGCGGGCTGGGAACGAGTTCGCTCGGCCGCGTGTGCTGCAGGCACACGAACGCGTCCTCCGCCAACCGCCCCCAACCGGGCGCGCCGCAACCCTTTCCCTCCACGAAGGCCCAAACTGGGAAGCCCTTGCCTCGCCGCACGCGTCCTCGGAGCGGCGCGCTCGGGCTCGGAGCGGCGTAGATCATCAAGCCCCGGACGGCCTCGCGGACATCGGCAGGCTCCTCGATCGTCAGGGGCGGCGCCTCCCGCCGCAGCACCTCGCGCGGAACCGCGGCCACCCGCAACGGACGGCGCCCTCGATCCGAGATCTCGGGGATCGTCTCACACCCCCCACAACCCGCCCATCCGACGGAGGACTCGGCGCGTGGGGGAGCCACGGCATCGAGCGGCGATGGAGCCGTGCCGCGATCCCCCGCGTCGCAGGCCAACGCCATGAAAGCCCACGCCAGTGGCGCGCGTCGGAGTAGATAATGCATCGTGCCGTTGCGTCTTTGTCGATCTGTGCGGTCGGCCAAGCATGACGCACGTCCCCATCGTGCGCCCGAACCGGCGAAGAGGCACGTAATCGTGCGCCTGCACCCATACCGGGTTCCGGGGGCTTGGGCCCTCGATCGGGACTCGTTGCGGCGTCGCTACACCGTTGTTGGCCACCAGGCCAAGTTCGGTCGTATCATCGCCTCGATCAGGAGATTGACATGAACGCCTTGCGCACTCGTTCCCTTGCGACGTGGGTCTTCGGCCTCGTCGCGCTCCACGGTTGCTCTGACGACGACAACGAAGACGGGTCCGGCAGCGACACGGGGACCACGTCCACGTCGAGCAGCACCTCGACCAGCGGTTCGGGTAGCACCGGAAGCAGCACCTCGACGACGGGCGAGGGCAGCACGACCGGCAGCACGAGCACCACGGGAACCACCTCCGAGAGCACCGGCGGCTTGCTGGCCAACGGAGAGGAGTGCGGAGGCAGTGACGAATGTGTCTCCGGAAGCTGCTACTTCATCAACGGCATCGGAGTGTGTAGCGAGTGCCTCACCGAAGCCGACTGCACCACGGGCGGCTGTTCCCCCGCCAACACCCTGGTGGATCCGCCTCAGGCCGCGTTCTGCAACAACGGCGCGCTCGGTGAGGCGTGCAATACCGATGCGGCGTGCGCCGACGGTCGGACCTGCCAGCAGGTGCTCGACGTGCCGGAAGCCGGCATCGAGCTCTCGACCTGCAGCGACTGCACCATGGACGAACAGTGCGAGGCGGGCCAGTCCTGCGCGCCGCAGTTCGACCTCCAGGGCTTCGTGGGGTACATGACCTGCGTCGCCGATGGATCGACGCCGCTCGGAGGCGGCTGCTCCACCGGCGGCTCGGGCGATGCTCAGTGCGCGTCGGGCATCTGCACGGAGATCGAGCTGTTCTTCGGCGCGCTGACGCTCGGGATCTGCGGCGAATGCCGCAACGACGCCGACTGCACGGTCGACGGCGAAGAGTGCTTGCTGCCTTGGATCACAGACGATCTCGAGATCGTGCCGCCGCAGTGCGGCGTCCCAGCCGATACGGACACGGATGGCGAGACGGACGGAGACACGGACGCCGAAACGGGCACGGGCTCCGGAACCGACACCGAGTAGCGACCAAGCCGCGCGATCCTCGCGAGGGCCGCGAAGCCCTCGCGAGGCATGACGCCACGGCCGCCGCGCCTCCGACCGACAACGTTCACGGGCACGAGCTTCCCGGCTATGCTGCCGGACGTGAACGACGCGGAGCTGCAGGTCCTCCGGACCCGTCTGGAGACCGAATTGCGCGCAATCCGCGAGCAGGGAGACGTCGTCCTGGAGCATGACGGCGACGATTCGGAGGTCCGTAAGCCCGACGAGGACGGTGCGCCGCTCGTCGAGATGTCCCAGGTCATCGCCTCCAACCGCAACCGCAGCCATGCCGCGCAGGTCGGGGCGATCGAGGCGGCGCTGGTCCGGCTCCAAGAGGATCCGAGCGCGTTCGGTCTCTGCGAGGACTGCGACGAGCCCATCCCCTTCCGCCGTCTCCAACTCGTTCCGTGGGTCCGCCTCTGCCTCGCCTGCCAAAGTGAGCGCGAACAGCGAGACGGACCCCAGAACCGCCGACATCCGCTCGACTATCGTTAGAGCCGCCGCGGCCAGAAGCGCGGTTCGGCCGAACGTGCGCCGCAAAAACGCCGCTCTCGTGATTTTCGAGAGAAAAGCGACCCGAGCTGTGCTACTCAGCCGCACGAATGAGCAGCGACGACGCAATCGAATTCGAGGGCAAAGTCGTCGAGGTCCTCACCGGCGGAACCTTCAAGGTCAACGTAGGCGAGGGACACGACGTCATCGCCAAGCTGGCGGGAAAAATGCGCAGATACCGCATCCGCGTGGTCCTCGGGGATCGCGTGACCGTGGCGGTGTCTCCATACGACCCGACGCGCGGCCGGATCACCTACCGCCCACGCTGATCCCGTCGACGCTGAGCGCTCGCGCATCACGAGGCGCCACCATCCGCGCAGACCATCCGCGCAGACCATCTGCGCGCCCGTCCACGCACGGATCTCGCGTCCGCCCGCCAAGCGGAGCTGCGCGTCATGACGCGCGGCCGGTGCCCTGCTTCGTGAATGGGTGCCGTTTCCGGCCGCTCGAGTGCCGACGTGCGAACGCGGCGACGTCGGATCCGGCTCTCGCTCGACCGACTCGGAGCTTCGAAGAAGCGGCCGCAACGCTGACCCCGTGAAGGATCGGGTCGCGCACGCATCGTGCTCGCAGCCGGGTGCTTGCGCGCGTTCGCATCGCACCCGGCCATCGGATCAGCCACAGCCACGCGATTCATGGAGTCACCTTTCGCGGTGAGCCCGAGCTCGACGGCCGCATCGATTCCGTGGGTACGAAACCACCGCGTGGGTCCCTCAGCGGCACGCATCGATCACGATCGTTCACTCCGCGACCGGCTCTATGGTCGATTGCACGTGGATTCCGACCACTGGTTTTTGTCCCGTCCGGCGACAGCTCCGGGTACCTTCCCACGAGACGCAGAACGCCTTTGGGTTTCGCGATGATTCGAACGCTTGCCGCCCTCGCCGTCACGGTTGCGCTCGCCACGACCCCCGTGGCGAAAGCCGCGAGCGAGGCTCCGCTCATCCGGATCGATGTCTCCGAGGTCCCCGAGGCGGAGGACGTGCGAAGCGAGATCGAAAGCCAAGTCCTTCCGCTGCTTCGGGAGCACGGCATCTCGCCGGAGGACGTTCGCATCAAGATCATCTGGCTGAACGCCAATGACCTCGTCGCGGGCATCTATGCCTCCGTCGACCCCGAGGTCGATCCGCTCAGCCGCGTGGTCGTCTCTTGTCCGGACAAAGGGGAGCAGTTCTGCCCACCGCCGAAGCTCCCCGGCTACGTACGGATCGCCGTGCAGCGAGCGATCGCGGAGAGGGAGGAGGCCAAATCCGGCGCCGCCGTCCCACCCGTCCCCGCGGACACGACCCGAGACGACCCCTCGGACCCGTCATCCGAGGGCCAGGACCCCAAAGTCGCGCCGACGGAGACCGCAGACGCGAAGCCTCGCGACCACGAAGACGACGGCGCTCGACCGGCGAAGAAGAAGCTCGGAGGGATGGGCTTTACGGGGATCGCCGGCTTGGTGTTGGGCGCAGGTGCGCTCGGTACCGGCGCAGCGTTCATCGCCATGGGCGAGACCCGCCCGCTCCCGGAGGACCAGAGCCAGATCCGCGACTTCTCGGTGCCCGGGTACGCGCTCATCGGGGTCGGCGGCGCGCTCGTCGTCGTCGGTGCGGTCCTGCTGGCCGTGGACAGATCGCGTGCAATGCGCCGCGCTCGAAGCACGTCCCTGGTCCCGAGCGCCACCCCAAGATTCGTGAACCTGACCCTGTCCGGGCGTTTCTAAGGCCTCCATCACCCCGCTAGACTCGGAAGCGCATCCATGCCGGCCCACGACAAGCTCGCCGCAGAAGACGTCATCGGCGGCTACGAGCTCCTGCGTCGGGTGGGCAAGGGTGGCATGGCCGAGGTTTGGGTAGGGAAGAAAGCCCACGCCTCCAAAGCCGCCAAGACCGTCGCCATCAAGATCATCGCGCCCCACTTGGCGGGCCAGGACCGCTACTCGCGGATGTTCAAGGCCGAGGCCGAGCTCTCGGCCATGCTCACGCACTCGAACATCGTGCAGGTGTTCGACGAGGGCGAGGAGAGCGGCATCAGCTACCTCGTGATGGAGTTCGTCGATGGGATCAACTTGGTGCGCCTGCGAGAGGCGCTCAAGTTCATCGACAACGCGTCGCTCAAGCAGCAACTCATCGCGCACGTCGTCGGTCAGCTGCTGCATGCGCTGAGCTACGCCCACAGCGTCACCAACGACGCGGGGCAGCAGCTCGGGATCGTCCACCGTGACGTCTCGCCGCAAAACGTGCTCATCAGTCTCGCGGGCGACGTCAAGCTCACGGACTTCGGGGTCGCGCATACGGTCCTGGAGGAGAGCTCCGGCGTCCACGTCAAGGGCAAGCTGCGCTACATGGCGCCCGAGCAGCTCGCGGGGAAGTCCAAGGAACCCACGATCGATCTCTACGCCGTGGGAGCGATCCTCCACGAGCTCCTCGAGGGCGAGAAGTTCCGCGGAGAGTTCGACGACGACCGCGTCTTGCATTCCCAGGTGCTCGGTGGCGTCGTGCCCAAGTTGTCGGCGCCGATCCCCGGCGAGCTCGAGCGCGTCCGACTCGCGCTGCTCGAGCCCGACGAGCACCGCCGCGTGCAATCGGCCAACGATGCGATTCGCTTGCTGTCGCAGTTCCCGGGCTATCGCGACATGCGGATGGAGCTCGGAAAGATCTGCAGCAGCCTCACGGGCGTCGTCGGTCCTCGCACGGGGCCACAGAGCTCGAGCAGCTCGAACCGCATCCCTTCGGTGAACGCGCCAACGCCCGCGCCCCCGCGACCGCCCGTACAAGCGCCCGCGCGACCGCCCGTACAAGCGCCCGCGCCCCCGGTGATGCCGGAACGGACGGTTTACATGCCGAACGTCTATCCGGGTGGCGCGGGTGGGGCCGCCGGCGCATCGGGGCCTTATCCCTCCGTCCGGTCCGCCCCCATCGCGCCCACGGCCTATCTCCCCCACGGAGTGCCGCAGCCTCAGCACGGCGCACCGGCCCAAGTCGCACGGCCCGCTGCGCCGCCGCCCCACGCCCTCGGTCCCAGGCCCCACCCCAGCTCGCGAACGCAGGACGACCCCACGAACACGGCCCGCCCCATGCGGCCGCCTTCGCGTCGGGGTCGCGACGAACCGTGGACGTTCCCGGGGCAGAACATCACGATCAACCCCGATCCTTTCCCCCCCGCGAAGCGGCGCTCGAGCATGGGGCTCATCCTCGGGCTCGGCGTGGCGTTCTCCGTGGTCGGAGCGGTCCTCGTCGCCACGCTGCTCATCCCCAAGGAGGACGCGGGCGAACCCGATATCGCAGCACGCTCGCCTACCGCCGCCACGCCGGCGATCGGAACCCCGGACCCCCAGTCCGCCCCGACCCCGAAGCCGGCGACGATCGAGCCGCCCCAAGACGACCCGCCCCCCCCCGATCCCCGCGAGGAGCTGGCGGCGGCGATCGCCTCCAAGGCCGCCGGGGATGCGCCTCCCGACGACGCCTCCGCCCCAGCGCAGGATCCCGACACTGCGCCCCAGGACGCTGCGGCGAACCCGATCGGCGAGGACACCCCGGAGAGAGACGCGCGCGAGGTCTCACGCACCTCGGAGGCGAAATCACGCACGACTCGCACCGCCGCCCCTCGGTGTACCGCGAGCGGCGAGCGCGTCCGCCTCTACCTGCGGCTCGACGGCCTGCGGGACGCCTACGCCAAGATCGACGGCGCGGTGCATCGCATCGACGGGCGCTCGAGCATCACCCTCCAGGCCGGCGGTCACGTCATCTCCGTACGCGCCTCCTCGTCCGAGCCCTGGCGCGCCCTCGGCTGCAAGCAACTGTCCGCGGGGGACACCTGGCAGCTCCGTGTCGGCGCAGCAGGAGCCTCGGTCGTACCGCTTCGCTAGCTCAGAGGCACGGGTCCACCGGTACCATGGCGGCGGTGCCCGAGAACCTCCTGCCTCGCGGAACCCTGCTCGGGGACTATCGCGTCGAGCAATTCCTGCGAGACGGAGGCATGGCGGACGTGCACCTCGGGATCGACACGCGCTCGGACGACCGCGTCGCGATCAAGGTGCTCAAGCCCCATGTGGCCTCCCATCACGAGTGCCTGGCTCGCTTCGACCGAGAGGCCGAGCTCATGGGGCGACTGCGCGGCTGTCCCAACATCGTCGAGGTGCTGGCGACCGGCGTCACCTCCGACGCGCGCCCCTATCTCGTCATGGAGTTCGTCCGCGGCCAAGACCTCGACGACGTCCTGCTCGAGCTCCAGAGCAACGATGAACGGATGTCGATCATTCGCGCCTGCCAGCTCGTCCGGGACATCGCGTTCGGGATCGCGACGGCCCACCGCTTGGCGATCGTGCACCGCGATCTCAAGCCGGCGAACGTGATGGTCGAGCAGCGGCGCGATGGCAGCGAGATCGCCAAGGTGCTCGACTTCGGAGTCTCGGCCGACCTCGCCGTCTCCGGCACTGCGCAAGGCTTGACCGTGTTCGGCAGCGTGATCGGAACGCCCGGCTACATGGCACCCGAGCAGTCCGTGGGCCTGCGGGCGTCCCCCTCGTTCGACATCTATGCGCTCGGCGTCATTTTGCACGAGCTCCTGACCGGGGTACCACCGCCCGAACAAGGGTTTCGCGCCCACGACTGGCCCAATCTCCGCGCGGTACGTCCCGAGACACCGGAACCGCTGCTTGCCCTCGTCGAGCACGCCCTCGCCGTGGACGCGACCCGGAGGATGCCGAGCGTCGATGCGTTCCTCGGCGACCTCGAGGCGACCCTCCGCGGCTTCCAGACCCCCGCAGAGGAGCTCCGGCGCTGGGCCGAGCCGAGGCCTGCGACCGTGGCGGGCGTGCTCAAGGCTCGGACCGCGACCACGCCTGCGATCCAAACCTTGGGCGCGACTCGGAGCGCACCCACCGTGATCGTTCACCGAGCGCCAACGGCCCCAGGACCGGCCCCCGGGCCGGTTCCCGCCCCAGGCCCGCTCCAACGCGCGGGCGGGCAGGCGCTCGCCCGCACGGAACTGCTGTCCCTCGCGTTGTTCAGCGTGGCCATGCTCGTGCTCGGGGGACTCTCCGCATACCTCGTCCTCTCGTGGTAGATCGAGCGCGGACGTGGATGGCCTCGACCTCGCCCTGACCGAACTCAAAAGCGCCGCCGACGGATTCGTGCGCTCGCCGGACCATCGCGTGTGGTGGATCCGTGCCGCGGACGATCTGCGCGACGACTCGCTGCGGATCGTGATGGCCGCGGAGCACCACCCCGCCAACCGGGGCCCGTTCATTTGCGCCGAACATGGACATGCCCCTGCAGACCCTGGTTGGCGCGCCCGCGTGGACGAGGTGCGCAAGCAGTACGGCGAGCGCCAAACTTCCGCCAAGGCGGCCGGAGGCGATCTTCCGGACCTTCCCCCGCCCCCCACCGCGTCGGAGCCCCGCGCTGCGTTCGCGCAACAACTGTGGCAGCTGGGGACGCTCGCCATCGCGGGCTCCCAGGGGCTCACGGTCGTGCTCGCGCCGCGCGAGCTCGCCGATGGCCCGGCATGGTCGGAGGCCCTCAAGATGCTCGTGGCCGATCCTCGGCTCAAAGACCTGCGTTGGGTGATCCTCGAGACCGACACCGCATCGACTGGGCCGCTGGTCCAACACCTCGGCACCAAGGCGACGCAGACGGAAGTCCGCCTCCCTCCGGACGCCGGCCTCGGAGACCTCGCCGCGCTCGTCGCAGCGCCCGCGAGCGCCATCCCGGGCGCGCAACCAGAGGGCGCTACGCCGGCGCACCCCTCCGTCACCCCGCCTGCCCCGCCCGAGTCGCTCGATCCGCAAGCCAAGGCCCGGCTCGCGCTGCGAGAACATCTGCTCGGAGCTTCGCTCGCCATGCACCTCGCGGATCATCCCAAGGCGATCGAACGCCAGCGACAAGCGCGGGACGTTTGCCAGGGCGCCGGCATGACCTCCGAGGCGGTCACGATGGAGACGCTGCTCGGCACGTATCTCCTCTCGGCGTCGCAGCCCACCGCCGCCGACGCGGCGTTCGTGCGCGCGATCGAAGCGGCCCGCAAGGCCAAGCTCCCGCAGCAGCTCGCGACGGCAGAGTTGAGCCTCGGGGCGAGCAAGATGACCCGCGGCGATCGCCAAGGTGCCTTGGTCCACTTCGCCGAGGCCACCGTCGCCGCGGAGGGCCACGCCCCGTTGGTCGCCATCGAGGCCGCGCGCACGACGGGGCAGGTCGCCGCCGAGCTCCGCATGGAGCCGCAAGCGATCGCGTTTTGGGGCAAGGCCGTCAAACTGGCGCAGCAGGTCCCCGTGCTCGCCCAGCTGAGCAGCGCAAACCTGGCTGCGCGCGGGTTGGCCACGCTGTGTCGCAAACGTGGATTGCACCAAAAGGCCGCCGAGCTCGAGGCGAACGCGGTCGCCTTCGAGACGGCTCGCCCACTCACCCGAGCCGACGATCTGGGCCAAGCCCCACCGCCTCAAGCCCCACCGCCTAAGGTTGCCCCCCCCGTCGCACCTCGACCGGAATCTCCGCCGCTCGCGCCCGCGCGACCGATCGCGGCATCCCCTCCCGCGAATGCCGCGGCTCGTCCCATCGGGGCGGCACCGCCCGCAAGCATACCCCGCCGTCCCAATGACGCAGCGGCCTCTCCACCCTCTGCACCCGCTCCACCTCCGCCCTCCCCCTCCGCTGCTCCACCGCTCTTCGTCTCTCCGCCTCCGCCCTCCCCCTCCGCTGCTCCGCCGCGCGCCGTTTCTCCGCTTGCTCCCGCCGCGACCCCGCCCCTCGCCGTCACCCCACCCTCGCCGCCATCTTTACTGTCCTCCCCCGAACTGTCCTCCGCCGACGATGAGCAGGAAGGCACCGACTTGCTCTCCATCGAGGAGATCGGCGCGGCGCATGGCTGGTCGCCCGCCGACATCGAGGCCATCCGTCGCACGACGATGGCCGTTCTGGACGCTGAGTCCACATCGATGCTGACGCAGCACGAGCTCGCGCAACTTCGCGGTGACATCCCCCTCGTGCCGCCAGCGCCACCTCCCGTCGTGGACCGCATGCCCCCCGTGCGGCCTGCTCCTACAGGCGGAGCCGTCCCACCCTCGGCCGCAGTGACAGACACGGAGGACCCGCTCGCAGCAGCGCTCGCCAAAATGGCCGCGCTCCGCGAGGTCTCGATCTCGGATGAGACCGACGGCGGCTCGCGCATGGTGGTGAAAAAACCGAAGCGCCCCTGATCCTCCGACCGCACGCGTGCGCGTTTCAGGACGCCGCGGACGGTCACGACGCGTTATGATGGGGTACACGTGTCGAAGCTGGCCCAGCTGCTCGATTACTTGGATCGTGGCGACGTGCGCTCGATCATCTTCCGCAGCGGCAATCCAGTCGCGCTCCAGACTCACACGCGCATCGTCGCCGTCACCGCCGCACCGCTCTCCGAGCCTCACATCCACCGTTTCTTCGCCAACACGGAGCTCGCGGGTCGGTTCCCCCAGTACGACGAGGACGAGGTCACCCACGAGACCCAGATCTTCGGGCGGAAAGTGCTCGTGAGCATCGCCCAGGTGGCCGGCATCCTCGAGGTTCGCATCGAGCTCGCGCCCGCCGAACGCGTACGCCCGCCAGGTTCGGCCCCACTGCGCCCAACGCGGGACGTGCCCGCGCGAGGAGGGGGGCCGCCCTCGGACAGCGTCCCCACGATCACCTCCGTCTCTGCGCAGAGCTTGCCTGCGCGGACAGTCGCCTCCCGCAGCGCCTCGGGCAGTCTTTCGACGCCGTCCGAGCCCACGCCCGAGACCAACGGCTTCAATGTCGTCGATTCCGACCAAGCCACGCGCGGGCGCAACCAGCTCGAGCACTTGCTCCGATCGGTCCCCCACGCGACGGACATCCACTTGGTCGCGGACGCCGTCCCACGCGTCCGACACGCCATGCTGCTCGAACCCCGCGGCAGCGTCCTCTCCACGCGGGACATCGAGGGCATGGTCGTCCCGCTGCTCGAGCGGCGGCACCAAGAGCAACTGAACACCTCCGGCTATTGCGACCTCGCGATCGATCTCGGCGCCACCGGCCGGTTCCGCGTCAACCTCTGCCGCCAGCGTTCGGGGCTCAAAGCTTGCTTCCGGCGGGTGGTCCACACGCCGCCTTCCGTCGCCGATCTCGGCCTCCCCTCGGAGGTCGAGAAGCTCCAGGTCCAGCACCAGGGCCTCGTCGTGATCTCGGGCCCGAGCGGCCACGGAAAGACGACGACGCTCGCAGCCCTCGTCGATCTCTTCAACGCGAGCCGGTCCATGCACATCATCACCGTGGAAGACCCGGTCGAGGTGCTGCATCCGCGGAAACAAGCGCTCGTCAGCCAACGCGAGGTCGGGTCGCACACCAAGAGCTTCCACGCCGCGCTCGCAGCCTCGCTCCGCGAAGATCCGGACGTCATCGTGATCGGTGAGCTGCGCGACCGAGAGACCGTCGAGATGGCCCTTTCCGCCTCCGAGACCGGGCACCTCGTGCTCTCGACGATGAGCACCCCATCGGCCGCAAAAACCATCGATCGGCTGATCGCGCTGTTCCCCCCCGACGATCAATCCCAAGTCCGTGCGACGCTCGCGGGCGCGCTCAAGCTCGTGCTCAGCCAACGCTTGCTCCGGCGCGCAGACGGGCAGGGCCTCGTCGCCGCGTTCGAGATGGTGACGGGCCACATCCCGCTTTGGACGCTCATCCGCGACAACAAGCTCTATCAGCTGCCGAGCCTGCTCCAACGCGGTCGGGCCTACGGGATGATCCGGCTCGAGGACTCGCTCCGCACCCTCATCGCGCAAGGGCTCATCCTCGAAGAGGAAGCCCTCCACTACACCTCGGAGCCCAACGCTCTCCAACCCCGGGACAAGGCGCCATCCGGCCCCGCGCCAGCCGCCAAAGCCACCCTGGGCATCCGCAGGGGATCCTGATGCCCGCGCTCGATCGGTACTTCGACGCTCTGCTCGAGCACGGCGGATCCGACCTCCACCTCTCCGTCGGCTACCCGCCGATGATCCGCCTGCGCGGGGAGCTCGAGCCCCTCGGGACCACCGTCTTGCAAAATAGCGAGCTCGAGCGCTTGCTGTTCGAGCTGCTGGACGACGGTCGCCGCCAAGAGTTCCTCTCGCGCCGCGATCTCGATTTCGCCTACGCCTATCCCGGCAAAGCCCGGTTTCGCGCGAACTACATGTTCAAGACCACCGGGCTCGGTGCGGTCTTTCGTACGATCCCCTCCAAGATCCCAACCGCGCAGCAGCTCGGGCTGCCACCCGCGATCCTCCGCTTCGCCGACCTGCGGGCGGGCCTCGTGCTCGTTACTGGTCCGACCGGCAGCGGCAAGAGCACGACGCTCGCGGCCATCATCTCGCACATCAACGAGAACCGGCCTGGGCACATCCTCACCATCGAGGATCCCGTCGAGTTCGTGCACGAGTCCAAGCGCTGTCAGGTCACCCACCGCGAAGTCGGTGTGCACACGCCCTCCTTCTCCGACGCGATCCGCAGCGCGGGGCGCGAGAACGCCGACGTGATCCTGGTAGGCGAGCTGCGCGGGCAGGAGACCATGCGAATGGCACTCCAGCTCGCGAGCTTCGGCGTGCTCGTGTTCGCGACCGTCCACACGAACTCCGCCTCGTCCACCATCGATCGCTTCGTGAACGCGTTCCCGAACGCGCAGCAGGGAGCGATCCGCGGCATGCTCGCGGATGCGCTCGCGGGGATCGTCGCCCAGCAGCTGCTGCGCACCGCCGACGGCAAGCGTCGGGTCGCCGTCCACGAGATCCTCGTGGGTACGATCGGCGTCTCTGCGGCCATTCGCGAGTCGAAGACCTCGCTGATTCCGAGCCTCATCCAAGGCGGTCAGAAGCACGGGATGCAGACCATGGATCGCGCCCTCGAGCGACTCGTCCTCGACGGAACGATCTCTGCGGAAGACGCGCTCGCGAAAGCGCTCGACAAAGAGAGCTTCGCCAAGATCCCCGCCGTCGCCGATCAGCTCGGCACCCCGATCTGACCGCCGCACCGGGTCGACGCGAACGCGGCCCGGAAGGCCTCATGGCATCATGGCGGAGCGATGGCTCCCCTGCGCTCACGCTCCGTCCGTACCCTGGCTTGGCTCGGAGATGCGGCCTACGAACGCGAGGTCCGCTGGCGTTTGGCGCTCCGCGGCGACTATCCGACCGAGCGCCTCGACGCCGCGAAGGCGGACATCGTGCGGGCCGAGGCGCAGGCGGACATGCTCGCCGCGATCACGGCGGAGCTGAGCGAGGAGGAGTTGGCCGTCGCCCGGAGGGCCCGCAATGCTGCCCCGCCGAGCTCCGCACGCGGTCGTAAGAACACCCGCGAGTATCGCGAGGCCACCGGATTCGAGGCGCTCGTCGCCTGGTGGGCGCTCGAGGACGGCGAGGCCACCGGCTGGAAACGCTTCGAGGCGGTGGTGGCCCACCGCCTCGAACGCGCGATCGATGCGGCGCTCGCCCGCCGCCTACCGCAGCTCAAACGTGGATGACCTCACTCGGCGACGTCGCGGAACGGCTCCGAGTCGTCCTCGGTCCGCGTAGCCCCCATGAAGCTCGCAGGATCGTAGACGCGCGAGGGCGGCTCCTTGAGCTCCCAGACGAGGCCCACCCAGCTCATGGCCCGCAGGACCATGTACGTGATGTCGACCTCCCACCAGAAGAAGCCTTGGCGGGTCGCGTTCATGAAGTAGTGGTGGTTGTTGTGCCAGCCCTCGCCCAGCGTGATGATGGCGAGCACCCAGTTGTTGCGGCTGTCGTCACCCGTGACGTAGCGCTGCTTGCCCCAGACGTGGGAGAGCGAGTTGATCGTGAACGTCCCGTGCCACAGCAGCGTGGTGCTCATCATGAAGCCGATGAGCAAACCCGGCATCCCGTAGAGCGCGAAGCACAGCACGCCGAGCAGCGTGGGCGGCACGTACCAGAACTTGTTGAGCAACACGAGCTCCGGATACCGCGCGAGGTCCTTGACCCGCGGGTAGTCGGTCTCGTTGTTGTGATCGTAGAGCCACATGATCTGCGAGTGCCAAAAGCCGGTGTGTCGCGGCGAGTGGACGTCGTGCACGGTGTCGGAGAACTTGTGGTGATTCCGGTGATGCGCGGCCCACCAGAGCACGCCCCGCTGCGAGCTCGTCATCGCCCAGAACGCCATCACGAACTGGAACCAACGGCTGGTCTTGAACGTGCGATGCGAGAAGTAGCGGTGGTAGAACCCCGTGATCGCGAACATGCGCACCACGTAGAGGGCAAAACACAGCGCCCAAACCTCGAGGCTCGCCCCGTACCAGAGGCCGACGAGCGCGCCCACGTGGATCGCCCATTGGGGGCCTGAGCCCCACCACTGATACTCCCGCCACGTGCGCGCTTTTTTGCCGATCGGCGGGTATGCCGGAGGGGTCACCTGGTCGAACAGTCGCATTTGCCGGGATTGTGGCGAAATCGCCGGCCAGAGGACGTCTCACTCCCGTTTTCCTTTGTCATGGTTGTGTTGCTCCCCCATGCTGCGGGCGCCCACCGCGGCCGCGTAGAACTGTCGCACCTGCAACCGGGAATCTCTTCGATGGAGCCGATCTTGTTCCAAACCCTCGTGACGCTGCTCTTCCTCGCGGCGGGCCTTACCTTTGCATTCACGGGGCAGGTCGTCGCGCCTTATGGCCGGCACACCCGATCGGGTTTCGGCCCGAGCGTCGACCTGCGGATCGGTTGGATCCTCATGGAGTCGCCCTCCCTATGGGTGTTCCTACTCGCGTTCACAGCCGGACCGCGCAACCACGATCCCATCCCCGGGGTGTTCGCTGCGCTCTGGCTTGCGCACTACGTCCCGCGAACCCTCGTGTACCCGTTCCGGGCTCGCCCCTCTGCCCGGTCGATCCCGTGGGCGATCGTAGGTTCGGGCTTCGCCTTCAACGTGCTGAACGCCTACGTGAACGCGCGCTCCTTGGTCGCGTTTGGCCCCGAATATGGCACCGACATCCTGCTTCGGTTCCACTTCTGGTACGGCCTCGTCGTCTTCGTCAGCGGCTTCGCGATCAATCGCCTCTCGGATCGCACGCTGCGACGACTCCGGAAGCCGGGCGAGAGCGGCTACAAGATCCCCCACGGCGGGTTGTTCGACTTCGTCTCGTGCCCGAACTACCTGGGCGAAATCGTCCAGTGGTTCGGTTGGGCGATCATGACGTGGTCCCCCGCGGGTTTGGCCTTCGCGGTCTTCACGGCCGCGAACCTCGTCCCTCGCGCGGTCGCGCACCATCGTTGGTACGCACGCACGTTCCCAAACTACCCGCAAAAGCGCCGCGCCCTCGTTCCGTTCATGTTCTGAGCCGCGCGAGCCCGCGAAGTCGCGCGAGCCCGCGAAGCCGCGCGAGCCCGCGAAGCCGCGCGAGCCCGCGAAGCCGCGCGAGCCCGCGAAGTCGCACGAGCCCGCGAAGCCGCGCGAGCCGCGAAGCCGCGCGAGCCCGCGCGAGTCGGCCATGACAGGCCTGTCAGCCCATGACATGCAAACCCGCCGGGTTGCTGGCGTTTGCGTCATGCCTTCGAACCGCGCACGTAACAATTTCATGGACTTACGCGTGGCACAAGAGGTGCACCTTTGTTCGTCGTCTTCGACATCATCCTTGGCTTTCTTGGCTTGACGCTCTTGACCTTCCTTGGCTTTCTTTCTTGCGCCTAGCCTTACGCTCTTATCCTTACGCTTAGGCTTCTCTCCTTACGTCTTGACTTGATATTGCGTCCTCCTTGGCTTTTTCGAGCGGTGTTTGTGGCAGGGCTCATCCCTGCGTGGTGTGTGGGGTCATGCCTGGGGCGCCGGGCTGACCCGTCGGTCGCAATCGTGTGTTCGTGGGAAGCCTGGGCCCGTGTGGGTCCAGGCTTCTGGTCTTTGGTTCGCAAAGCTTGACTCGCGGCGGTTCATCGCGAAGGTTCCCACCATGTTTCGTACGATCGTGGTTGGTCTCGATGGTTCGCCGCGTCAGAACACCGTGCTCGAGCACGCCGTCCGAATCGCGGACACCATGGGCGGGCGTCTCCACCTCTGCCGAGCGATGCAGATTCCGCTGAGCGTCCCCGCGGTGGCGTGGTCCCTCAAGGGCGACGACTTTGGCAACTTCCTGGTGGAGCACGCGACGACTGCCCTCCAACGGATCCAAGACGAGCTTCCGGAGGGTCTCGTTCGCGGGATCACGTGTCGCCTCGGAGCTCCCGCCGACGTCCTCACCGACATCGCGAAGGAGATTCTCGCCGACTTGCTCGTCATCGGCAGCCATGGGTACGACCGCATCGATCGTTTGATCGGCACGACCGCCTCACGCGTCACCAACATCTCGCCGTGCAGCGTGCTCGTCATCAAGGGCGACGCGTAGAGCCACGACGTGACGGGCGCAGCGGATCGCGACCCGCAACCAACGAAAAAGACCGAACCGAGCTCCGGTTCATCACCGTCGCTCGGCTCGGCCCGCAGGTGGAAGCCTGCCGCGCTACGCCATGCGATCGAAGAACTGGCGGGCCTCCGAATCGGCCTCGTCACGGCTCCTGCCGTAGCGCTCTTGCAGCTTGCCCACGAACTTGTCCCAATCACCGTCGATACGGTCGAAATCATCGTCGGTGAGCTTGCCCCACTGACGCTTGATCTCTCCACGAAGCTGCTTCCATTTTCCGCTGAGTACGTTTGACATCATGCTTCTCCTGTTGGTGATGGGCTTCGGCGGAGCTTCTACGTCCCGCGCCTGCCACATTCACGTTGCATCGGGTGAGAAGACTGCAAGCGAGGCACCACGAGGGCACGACGCTAAGCATCTGATATCATTTACCATCCGATGAACCCTACCCGTGCGAAGGCGCTCGCGTGGGTCCCTCCGCACGCGCGACGGTGAAAGCACCGAGCGCAGCACTGCGCCCAGTGTGGCTGATTGGTGTGAGGCAGAATGACTCACGCTCGTGTTCGCGATCCCTCGAGGATCGCGAACACGAGCCTGCGAAAGCCTTGAAGGCCCCGATCGGCGTTGGCCGAGTTCTTGCTTTTCCTAGCCGCGAGCGATGCCCCGCATCGATCTCAGGAGGACAACCGTGAATCCAACCTCGTTCATCTCAGCCTCGATCCCCGATTGGACGCGTGAGGCACCGGGTTCACGCCGGTGGGACCCCCCACGTCGGTTGATTCGCGCGATCCGTGAATACCAACGGTTCCGCGACCAGCCAGGCCTGCGTGCCTACGTAGGGAAGCGTTCCGCCGTGCTCGCGCACAGATTCTGGTCGGCGATCACGGGTGCCGACGTTCCGCTCGATTGCCACATCGACGGTGGTTTGAAGCTGCCCCACCCCGCCGGAGTGGTGGTCCACCCCCAGGCGAAGATCGGCCCGAACTGCTTGCTCTTCCAACAGGTGACCGTGGGCACCGCCGGTTCCGCGGGTGTTCCGACCCTCGGCGGGCACGTCGAGGTTGGCGCCGGCGCGAAGATCCTCGGGTCGGTCACGATTGGTGACCACGCGAAGATCGGGGCGAACAGCGTCGTCCTCGAGGACGTCCCCGCCGGGGCGACCGTCGTAGGGATCCCCGCCCGCATCGTCCGGCAGCGCGACGAAGAGCCCCTCGACAACCTGCGGCAGCTGACGGTGACCGGCAACGGCGCTCCACGTTCGGCGATCGAAGAGCGCGAGGAACTCGTCCACGGCTTCTGAGCTACGGGAGCGGTTCGGCCACACAGCGGAAGCCGAGAGCCGCGTGGCGCGTGCCCTCCGGGATGCCCGTGTTGCGGTAACCCGTTCGCACGCGGTCGGCATCGGTGTTGTCCCAACCGCCCCCCCGGACCACGCGATCACCCTCGCGGGATCCCTCCGAAGTGGTCCAGTGCCAAATATTGCCGCTCATGTCCTCGAGCCCGAAGGGATGGGACGCGGCCTGGGCAAAGCTGCCGACAGGGCACGTGCCTTGCGGACGATCGGGCCAATCCGCCGAATCTCGTGCAGCGATCCAACATAGTCGCTCGGGATCGTCGTCAGCCGTGGGCGGAGCGCCTCCCCACGGATACGGTCGCGCTTCTTCTCCACCGCGCGCAGCCCATTCCCATTGCGCCTCGCTCGGCAGCGTCTTTCCCACGCTTTCGCAATAGTAGAGCGCCTGCAAGGCATCGATACAGTTCGCGGGATCGCTGCCGCGAAAGCCGTATTCCGAGTTGCAATAGAGTGCAGTGCTGGATGCGTCGTCCGTGCCCGCAGGAGAGCACGTACCGCAGGCGTTGTAGGCCGCCATCGTGACAGGGGTCTCGTCGATGCAGAAGGCGTCGACGCTGGCCCGTTCCTCCACATCGGCGAACTCGAACGTACCCCTTGGGACGTACGCCATCGCGTCAGGACACCGCGGAGGCTCCCCCGTTTCTGCTTCGCTCGACGCTGCGGAACCCGAGGCCTCGGTCGAGGAGCCCGTGTCTACCTCCGTCGATTCTTCCGCGGTCTCCGACGTCACGCCCCCGCTTCCCATGGTTTCCGCGTCGCTGCCGGGCGCCGTGGACGAGGTTACCGTCGCCGCGCCGTCCGTGGTGCTCGAGGTCGCCGTGCCGGAGCTCGTGGTGCTCGTGACGGTCGAGTTCGAGCTGGAAGACGACGAATCGGTTCCGCTCGTGCCGGATGTGTTCGCGTCCGATGTGCTCGTAGCGCTGCCCGTCTCCGCCGCCGAGCCGGCGGTGGTGTTCTCGACGGGCGAGAAGCATCCGCCGGACACCACCCACCACGAAAACGGCAGCGCAGCGCGCCTTCCGAAGGACCCGGACCGCCTACCGCTTCGTTCGTCGAGGTTCATACCACGATGGTGCCAGATCTCTAGCGATATGGATCTTTGAGTGGACCGTTGGAGACCGAGATCGTCACCGGACTCCTGTCCTGCGGCACAGCAGCGCGAGAGCGCCGCTTGGCCGGTCGCGGAGTGGATCCCAGGAGGGGAACCTCCGAAGCTTCCTCAGCGGGTCGCGCGACGGGTGCGAGCTCTGGAGACGGCTCGGACGGCCCTTCTACGGTCGAGGCGACCACGGCCACATTCGACGAGTGCGACAGGTCGTGATCGAGCGCTCCCGAGCCATCGGCGCCACAACTGTTCGTGTCGAAGCAGGCGCTCGGTCCAATGGTGGGAATGGGGTCGCGCACAGTCGTCCAAGCGTTGGAGCGCGACACGGGGGCGGGGGGGGTCTCGTCCATCGCCAAGAAATGCATGGGCATGGGGACGTCGGTGGTCGCGATGCGAGCGGCGGAGGCCACACTGTGTTCGAGCAAACTTGCGTGAGCCTGGGTGATGCTCGGAGCCGCAGTCACGCGATGATTGACGCGTTCGAGGATCAGCGCGGCGGCATCGTCGGGCACGTGCGACGCCGCGGCAACCGTGGCGACCCCGGTGCATGCGGCCGCGACGGCCGCGATCCACCAGCGTTGACGCCCGATCACCCGAGGTAATGCGACCGAGCTGCCCTCCGCGTGCATTTGCAGCAACGTCTGTTCGGCATCGAGGTCGAGGACCTCGCGGGGTCGAATGGCCTCCACCGCGCGGGCGAAGGCACGCATGTCGGCGAAACGATCCTTGGGTGACTTGGCCAGGGCGCGCAGGATCAGCGCGTCGACCTCCGGGGGCAGCCCCGGCCGAAGCGACGATGGCGCTGGCGCTTGTTTTCGGGCGTGGCTGAGGATCGTCTCCCGCACGGAGTCGCAGTGGAACAGAGCCCGCCCCGTCAGGAGCACGAAGAGGGTGGCTCCAAGGGAGTACACGTCGACGCGATGATCGATCTCGTGCGAGCTCACTTCCTCGGGCGCCATGAAGTCCGGCGTGCCTGCTACCGCACCGCTCGATTGCAGCGGACGTTTGCACAGCCCTTTCTCCGTCTCCTGCTTGGCTCGGGTCTCGAGCGCTTTGGCAACCCCGAAATCGATGAGTTTGACGAAGTCCGGGATGTGGCTCTCGGCCACGAGGAAGCAGTTCTCCGGCTTCACGTCGCGGTGAACCAAACCCGCGGAATGCACCGCGTGAAGGCCCTCGCACAACTGGAGAGCAATCGCGCGGACGCGCGACCAAGGCAACGGGCCTTCGCGGCTCACACAATCGAACAAGTCTTCACCGTGCAGGTGCTCCATCACCATGAACGGCGTCCGTCCGCCAATGCGCCCGAAATCGCTGACGGTGACGACATTGTGGTGACGAATGCGAGAGATCGCGCGGGCCTCGAGCAAGAAGCCCTCGGCGGCACCCGGAATGGAGAGCAGCCGCGGATGCATGACCTTGATCGCGACGGTGGCCCCGATCTCGATGTGCCGAGCACGGTACACGGACGCCATGCCGCCATGCCCGAGCTCCTGCTCGATCTGGTACCGACCTTCGACGATGATTCCGGGCAGGAGCAGCGCCCCACGATCCAGCTCCGGCGAGGAATTGGCTGCGCCGGTGTACGCGACCGTCTGGCGCGCCCCCGAAGGGGCGCCGAGGTACGTGCTCTTTGCTCTTGAGGGCATCTCATGGGACGAGCAAGACCTAGACCAACCGGCGCGCTTCGATTTCTCGACTCGAATCCCACGCAGGGCATCGGGCTACAGCGCGCGTTGTGGCCGATCCGCACGGCGCAGGAAGGCTCGCCACGTCCAAGAAGTCTCGACGCTCGTCACTCTTTCCGTTTGGAATGGAACTTGCGAACGCCCCGAGCATGTCGACGGGAGTTGGGGTCCGAACGGTCGTTCATACTCTTCGCGCCGCGGTGCTGGTGGCCGCCGCCGGGATCGCCGGCTGTGACGTCGAGGGCGTCGGCGCGCCTTCGCCAGCGCGCACCGATTCCACGGCGGAGCACCCCGAACCCATGGACGTGGACGTCGACGAACGAACCGTGCAGACCTTCGAACGTGTCCCCGCCGACCCGCTCGCGAGCGCCGGCTGGATCGCCGACGACCGTTCCATCGTCCTGCCGTTCTGTCCCGCGATCCTCGTGTCCCCCAAGACCGTGCTCGCGAGCGCCGCGTGCATGAACGATGTCAGCTTGAACGACTCCACCTTCGGTGTGGCCACTCCGGGCTTGGGACCCGTGTGGACCCTCGCTTCGACGGAGCCGTTCACGGAGCGGCTCACCCGGGTCAACCTCGAGTTCGACACGACGCCATCACTGACGCCCCCCTCGCTCCGCGAGCTCGACTCGGGTCACCATCGCGTCCTCGTCCGAAGCTTCGCGTATGTCAGCTCCGGTGATGCGTCATGGACGTGGAACTGGGCCGGATCACTCCGAGTGGAAGCGGGTCGTGGAACGTTGGCGCCGGATCCGGACACAGAGTCCCCGAACTGCCACGGTGAAGTCGGGGCCGGAGTGTTCTTGCCGAGCGGTGAGCTCGTGGGGGTGATCTCGGGCGGCCGTTCGAGCGGCGATTGCGTCGACGTCTTGGACGTCGAGCTGCTGCGGATGGACGACTTTCCGGCGTGACCACGCGGCCTCCGCACGTTGACGCGGAGAAGGCAAGGGATAGATCGAAGACGTTCAAGGGGGGAAAAGACCTTGTCGAATCTGCAGCTCATACTCTATGCCACGCTCGCATTCTCTCCGCCGAGCACCGAGACACACGCCGAAGCGGTACGCACGTACCAAGCGGGGCGCGTCCACTTCGAGGCGGCGGAGTACGGGGAAGCTCTGGCGCAGTTCCACAGGGCGATGGAACTCGAGCCCGCGCCCGCCCTCCACTACAATATTGCCCTGTGCCAGATGCGCTTGGGCGACTATGACAGCGCCATCGCCTCGTTCGAGGCCTACCTTCGCGACGCCGATCCCTCCGACCGCGCCGACGTCGAGTTCTTGATTCAAGACGCACGCCGGCGTCGCGAAGCGGAGAAGGAGCGTGAGGCCATCGACGCGCCCCCCCCTGTCTTGACGGCCGAGACCCACGCGACGCAGGTGGACACCCCCGCGGCACCGCTGGGGCGCACCCGTCAGCACCGTCCGCTCGTGATCGCCGGCGGCACGCTCGTGGGCATTGGTCTCGCGGCTGGCATCGGAGGTGCCGTCGGGTTCGGCATGGCGGTCCAGGACGCCAACGAGAATGTGGAAGCGTACAACCGCAACCCCGCCCGCAGCGGCCTCTCCACGCGGGATGCCTTCAACGAGGAGCTGAAGGCCTCCCGCTACGAGGTGCTCCAATATGCCGCGATCGGGGTCGGTGCTGCTGCCGTCACGACCGGGATCGTGCTGCTCTCGGTCGGCATCCACCGCCGCACCAAAGCCTCGAGACTCGCGGAGTCCGGGGTCCAGGTCGCCCCCACGTCACTCCACCGTGGTGGCGGAGTCACACTCGCAGGTCGGTTCTAGCGGCCCGTGGCGACGCTCCACCGTGGTGGCGGAGTCACGCTCGCAGGTCGGTTCTCCGAGTCACGTGATGGTCCCGCGACGTGCGTGCGCGGGACCAGCACCACGGCCCCTACGGTTCGCAGTCCAAGCGGCTCGATTCGAGCAGACTCTGGCCGTCCAACACGAGCGTGACGTCTCCACTCAGAGGATTGCTCACCACAGCATCGTTGCGGTAAGTGATGCCGTCGGTCGAGCTCTGCAGGCGGAGCGTGCTTCCAGCGCCCTCGATGCGCAGGTAGGGGCGAACCGCATATCCGGGGCGCTCCTCGATCCATAGGACGTTCGAGTCTCCGGCCACCTGCGCGTCGAAGCCGTTGGCCCACCGCACGACGAACGATGCAGTGTCGCCGTCAGCGTCGCGTACGCCCACCTGGCGACACTGATCGCACCAGGGACTCACGGGGAACATGCTGTTGTCGACCTCGAACTCGGCAACGAAATCCGACGCCGTCGCCTCACACGATCCACCGCCTTCGTCGCCGGAGTCGGGATCGGGATCGGGGTCCGGCGGCGACACATCGGTACCCCGCGTATCGATGAAACGCGCATACCACCAGGCCTGGGCCGTGGGGCTAATGGCCGTCACGTTGTGCCCCCCATCCCACGTGCACATCGTGAAAGGTGCTTCGCAACCGTCGTAGCTCAGGCATTGGCAGTTGCTGAGGCCCGAATGACAGACCCGCTGTTCAACGGCCGAGTCCCTCCGGGAGGTATTGCTGCATCCGTTGTTTTGGCGCCAAAAGTCCCGCGACACAGTCCCAAAGACGTCATAGGGGACCGTGGTATCTCCTAGGGCGAACCCGATGAGCGTGGGCACGGGACCACAGGCCGAAGCTGGCGGCGGGGACGTTTCGGGAAAGTTGTACGAGCTCGCCGGATGGTGGATGCCGCCACGGTCTCCCGTGATCGCCGTAGCCTGGGTGTAGCAACCCATACCTTGCGCGCCAAAACTGCCGGAGCTCCCTCCGCCATAGAAGATGTTGCGCGTATCGATACAATACGTGTTCAACATGTGGTCCAGGAGCTCCTCCACGAACCCCACGTCATACCACCCCGTATTTAGATTCCAGCATTTCGAACCGTCGGTTCCGCGCGCATCGCTGTTGCCATCCGCGTCGACGATCGCGCTGTTGGGCCCCACGGTAATGGTCGAGATTCCTGTCTCGGTCTCCAAACGGTCCGCGAGCGTACCGTGCGCGCTCGTGTGGGTCCCGCCGCACGCGTGCATATAAAAGAACAACGCATGCGGTTCGTAGCGATCGTAGCCGCCGCGCAGGATCACGCGGTAGTCGCGGGGATTTGGTCCCTCCGAGGCCGTGAACTGTAGATCGTGGGTTCCCGTAGACCGCGTGCTGGGGTTGTTGCAACCCGGCGACCGATACTGCGCTTCACCAAAACGCCACGGGGCCGTGACCGATTCTACGGGCTCATCCGTGTCCTCGGCCTCGTCCGTATCCTCGGCTTCGGCGGGGGCTTCGGAGACTTCAGGAACCGTGGAACCATCATCGGGAGAACACGCCGAACCAATGATCACGGGTACCGATACGGATAATATCTGGCACACATGTGCGTATTTGACTCGCATGCTGGTGTTTGGCATGACGCGCCCCTGTGCGAGGGTTGTGCCATCGTGACGAAACTCTACGAATTGCTGGATCCAGCGCGCGGCAGCGAGCATCCCCTTTTCTTCCGAGCGCGCTCGGTTGTGTCACCTCCGCCCGATTGTGGCGACCGTGCCATAGGCAGCTTTCCCTCGGGGTTCTGGATCGTGCCCCTCGTCGTGACCGCCGTGGAGCGCCCGACTTGTCGCGCCGATCCCGTTTGCCAAACTCGATGCATGGCACGACTCGTCTGCGGATTGTTCTCGAGTGAGCAACACGCCCATGATGTCGTTCAGGACCTCCTCAAAGGAGGTCTCGAACCAGGCGTGGTGAGCGTGGTCATGCACGTCGATGACGTGCCCCACGAAGACGTCGAAGACCAAGGGACGAAGCAGCGCGATCGGGCCATCCGCGGGGGATTGCTCGCGGGTACGATCGGCGCCCTCGTGGGCGGCATCATCGCGGGACCACTCGGATTCATCGGAGCAGGGCCCGCCGCGTTGGCGCTGTTTGGCGTGGGTGGGGCCTACGGGTCGATCGCGGGCGCCTTGACCGGCCGTGATACGGAGCAAGAGCAACTCGAGGTCCTGCGCGAGCGGGTCAAGGCGGGCAAGGTGTTGGTCGCCGTCGAGGTCACCGGTCGCAGCACCGCCGAGCACCTCCAAGAACAACTCGCGGAGCGCGGCGGTAAAGAGATCACCGTGATCTGAGGCGATGAATCACGCGGCACGACGAGCAGCGCGGATCGCCTCGACGAGCATCGCCTTGGTCATGCGGCTCCGCCCTGCGATGCGGAGCTGCTTGGCGCGATTGTAGAGCTCTTGACGCGAGCGCTCCTCTAGGCCCAGGTTCGGGTTCCCGGTGCCGCTCGTGGTGCGTTTGGGGGTTCGTCCCTCCTTGCGGCGCTGCTTGTTGACCGTGCGCGCCGCGATCTCTTTGGCGCGCACCTCGGACCGACCTTCGGCCTGCGCGCTCTCCTTGATGTGGACGTACTGTCGCTCGTCTTTGCTGGACCAGGCTTTGGGCATGATGCCGTAGTCCAGGCAAGGCCCGTGCCAGGCCGGGCGTTCCCGTCGGCGCCCGATCGCCTGCCGTGATATTCCTGCCCGCCATGGACCTCCGCGCGGCGCGAGTCGGGATCTTCCTCCTGGGAGTTTGGGGATGCCTGCCCGAGGAGGAGGATGCGAATGCCTACGCGGCGAAGTGGGCCACGGCGCTCTGCGAGGCGCGCACGCGCTGCGGCTGTGCGCCCGCGCCCGAGCCCGAGGACTGCGAGGCACTCGAGCGTCAGCGTTTCCTCGAACTTTGGAACGACACCGAGTCGATCCCTCGCGAACCGTGCGCGAACGATCGCCTGGCGCAGCTCGAGGTCCTCGCCTGCGATGCGACGGAGCGCCATCTCTTCGAGTGGGAGCTCATGACTTGCCCCCTGCGCACGTCCTTTGCGGGCGCCAACGAGCCTTGTCTTCCGCTCGGCACCGATGCCGGTGGCCGAACGTGGATGACGTGCGAAACGGGCCTCGTGTGTGACGCGCGGACGTTGCACTGCGCAACGTCCACGCCGGGGCCGGCGGAGCGAGAGCCCTGCCTCTACTCGAGCGACCCGTACGGCGGTCTCGGACAGTGCGGACCGGAGCTCGCTTGCCAAGACGATGGCGTGTGCCGCCCGGGCACGCCATCCGCCGTGCCCCTCCCGCTCCTGTGCAGCGACGCCGTGTACTCGTTTTAGAGCCGCCCAGCTCTTTAGAGCCGCCTGGCGCCGGAGCACCCGCGACAGCGCGCGACACCTCAGCTCGCGTCGGTGACGTGGACGTAGGGACCGGGCGCGTTGCTTTGGGCATGCCATCCAGGGGGCACACCGCCGCTCCAGATGAAGAGCCAACGCGCGTCCGCGGGAGGAAGGTTGGTGCACCCGTGACTGCGCACCGCCCCAAACGCGCTGTGCCAATAGGCGCCGTGCAACGCATAGGCGCCGTCGTAGTACAGGGTCCACGGCACCTCGGAAACCGTGTACGTGCCCTTGACCTCGTCGGGCCCACTCATCGTCACGGAGACGTGCTTGCGTTCGATCCGCCAGGTGCCCGTGGGCGTCTCGTGCCCAGCTTTGCCGGTCGAGACCAGCGTCGTGAACACGGGAGTATCGCCGTCGTAGGCGACGACGGCCTGCTCCGCCAGGTCGACGTGGATCCAACGTTCGTTGGGCGGCACGGACGCGGGTCGCGGAATCCGTTGCACGACCCGCACCGCGCTGCGTGCAATCCAAGCGTCTTCCCCAGCGAGGAGGTACTCCTGCCCGTCGATCGTCTTGCGGCTCCCCGCCTCGAACCGCGTCATGCGTTGCGCCGACCCGCACGGCCTCGTCTCCCCTCCGCACTCGCAGAGGAGCTCCGCTTGCTCGGCGTAGACGAACGCGAGCGGCAAGGCGTCCGTCCCCGAGAGCAGCTCCCCCGTGTACGGTGGCGGAGCCAAGAGCTCCACGTCTTGCGCGCGCACGTAGTCGCCCCAATCGGTGCGATGAAACGTCATCCCGTCATGCTCGACCGTCTCGACCACGGTGAGGAAGTACGCGCCGGTCATCGCCTTGCCGTCTTCGAGGACCCCGCCTTCGGGGAGCCGCTTGAACCGTTGCGCCCCCTCGTTCACCACTTTGGCGTAGCGGTACGGCAGCGGCTCATCGACGACTGGCACCGGGCTCACGATCCCTGCACCCACCTGCCGGAAGTCACGCGTCGCGCAGCCAAAGCCACCGCCATCGAACGCGTACCACGCCTCACTCGGGCAGCCGGTGCCCGGAACCACGTCGCGGACGCCCACGAGATGCCCCCGTCGCCCGTATCCCACGACCACGGACTCGAGCTTCGGCTCCGAGTAAATCTTCGCGTCGTACCATCGCGCCACGAGCTGCCTCCCCGCCGGGACGCGCAACCCTGGACGCGGCACGGGCAGCGGACCCTCGGGCGGAAGGAGGGTCACCGGTTCATCGCAGCGTCCACTCGCGGCCAGCACCGCGAGCGCCGCAGCACTCTGGCTGGACTCGGCGGCGGCTGGGCTCTCGATGCACCCGGCGAAAGTCAGCGTTGAGCCGACGCCCAGGATGCGGATCGCTCGCTTCGATCCATCCACTCCCGGCACCATAAACCCGAACACCGCGCAAGTTCAAACCGATGCCGCGGCTTCGAGCTCGCTTCCGCGGCTACCGATCCGCGCGAAGCGACACGAGCACCTCCGAGCCCCGCTTGGCGAGCGCTCTGCCCGCAGGTCCCGGCGTCAGTACGCCCCGCGCCCGAAGAGGACCGCGGGCACCGTGCGGAGCAGAATCTTGAGGTCCATCCCAATCGACCAACGCCGGATGTAGATCTGATCGAGCACGATCCGACGAGCGTACGAGATGTTGCTGCGGCCCGAGACTTGCCAAAGGCCCGTGAGGCCGGGCCGGGACTGCGTGTAGAGAGGATAGACCTTGTGATATCGCTCGACTTCGTCCCGGACGATCGGGCGGGGCCCCACGAGGCTCATCTCACCGCGAAGCACGTTCCAAAGCTGCGGCAACTCATCGAGGCTCGAGCGACGCAACAGCTTGCCGAGCGGGGTCACGCGTGGGTCGCTGCGGAGTTTCTGGTTTGCTTCCCATTCCTCTCTCGCCGCGGGATCCGAAGCGAGATGACGGGCGAGGCGGGCCTCCGCATCGACGACCATCGAACGAAACTTCCACATGCGGAAGCTCCGACCATGCCGACCCACGCGACGCTGCGTGATCAGGATGGGGCCAAACGAATCCATGCGAATCGCCATGGCGATCACCCCCATGACGGGGAGGACCACGGGAGACATCAGAAGGATCGCGCTGATGTCGAGCCAGCGTTTGAGCCGACTCGTTCCAACCAACAGGCCCAGCGCATGCGAGGATTCCTCCGCCTCCGCGGGCTCGGCAAGCTTCAATCGGACTGGTTCGGAAGTCGTAACACTGGCGAGGGGAGACTGGATTGGCCGAGGAGCGATCATAGGCTTTCAGGCTTTTCAAGGCTCGGACGTAGAGGAAGGTATGTGTACGCTCATCCAGGGCGAAGACGCCGGAACGGGCACCTGCGCGCGACAAACCTTGTAACTCTAGGCGCGCAGGCAGGCAACCCGATGCAGGGTGAAGCCTCGAATCAGGACGGGGCCACCAACAAGTGGGCTAGACCAAGTCTTCCGCGTCGGAGTTTCGGGTTGCGACGGTGGCTCGACTGTCCAGTTTCGGCGTTCGTATTCCGTGTTCCACGGCGACTCGTCGGTCATTGTGCCCCACCCGGGCCGCGCCCCGGTTGTGGGGTAGAACCTGAGCATGCCGTCCCCAGCGCGCATCGCCCTGCTCCCGGTGCTGTTTTGCGTGTGCCGGTGCCCAGAACCTCGTACCGCCGCCGAACCTCCGCCCGAGCCCCCGCAGGACGTGGCCCAGAGCGAACCTGCTGTGGAACCGAGCTCGCTCGCAACCGCTCCAGACCAGGCGTTCGACGGATGGACGTTGCGGGCAACCGAAGACGCGGGTTTCGAGATCGGGCACAGCCACGCGCCCTTCATCGAGATGGCCTACTTGTTCTTCGGCCCCGACTGGGCATGGGCAGGTCCCAAGATCACGGCGAGGGAGGGGGCCGGACCTGATCAACGGTTCACTGTGGAAACCAAGCAACTCCCCATCCGCGCCGACATTTCGGTGACTCGTCCGGATTCTCAGACGCTCGCGTTTGCCTACGACGTGGTCGTCACCGAACCCGTGCACGGGATCAGCGGGGTCGGGCTCGAGCTCCGGCTCGATGGCGCGTCGCACGGATGGACCCAGTTCCAAAAGCCCACCCTTCGTGAGGACGGTCGCGGCGTCACGCTACCCCTCGGAGGAGACGCGGGCGCGATCGCGGTCGAGCTCGATGCACCGCTTGGGCGGGTGTACTTCGAACGCGGCAACCACGAGCGGATCCGCGTGGTGTTCCTCTCGGGTGACGTCGCGCCCGGCCGATACCCGGTCCAGATGAAGGTGAAGCTTCCTCCCAAGGGCAAGATCGTCGCCTCGACGGAGGAACGCTACGGCACGCAGGACAAGGCGCGCTGGATCCGAGATGCCCTCGTCTGGAACGATTGGCCCGTCGATCTGCGCTTCCTCAACGCGTCCGATGGACCGGTGGGGAGCCACGGGTTCCTGCACGCGAAGGGCGACGACCTCGTGTTCGAGGATGGAACTCCTGCGCGCTTCTGGGGTGCCAACGTCGCCGCCTATACCCTCTTCACCGGCACCCAAGAAGAAGTCTGCGCGCAGGCCGAACGCATCGCGGCGCTTGGATTCAACCTCGTCCGCATCCACCACCACGACTCCCACTGGCAGAAGGTGAACACGTTCGACCTGCGCGGCGGGACGACCCAGAAGCTCGACGCGGCGGCGATCGATCGCCTCGACTGGTGGATCAAGTGCCTGCAGGACCAAGGCGTCTACATCTGGATCGATATCCACGTCGGTCGCAAGTTCCTGCCGGGTGACAAGCTCCCGGGTTTCGAGGAGCTCGAGCGCGGGCAACAGGGGCAAGCCAAGGGCTTCTCATACCTCAATCCTCGCGCACAGGCGCTGATGGACGCGTTCACCAAGGCCTACCTCGATCACGTCAACAAGTACACGCGCAAGCGTTGGCTGAAGGACCCCGGCATCGTCGCGCTCCTCATCACCAACGAGAACGACCTCCCCGATCACTTCGGAAACCTGTTCGCGCCGGACAAGAACAACCCCGTGCATCGCAACCTGTTCGAGCGCGCTGCCACGGCGATCGCCAAGGAGCGCAACCTCCCGCTCCCCGCGGCCCTGCGCACGTGGGAGCCGGGACCCGCCAAGATCATGCTCGCCGACCTTCAGCATCGCTTCGACGCGCGCGCGCTCGAGCAGCTGGACGCCCTCGGGGCCAAGGTCCCCGTGGCGACCACGAGCTACTGGGGACGCAACGCGCTCTGGTCGCTGCCGCCGTTGTTGGCCGGCGGCATCATCGACGCGCACACCTACGGGGAGGCGGAAGCCCTCGACCAGAATCCCCGCTACCGCTCGAACTGGATCCACTTCGTCGCCGGCGCGCAGGTGCTCGGGAAGCCGTACACCGTGAGCGAGTGGAACGTGGGCTGGCCCGAGCGCGATCGCTTCACCGCCGCGCCTTACATCGCCGCCATCGGTGCCCTGCAGGGGTGGGATGCCCTCGTCCTCTACTGCTATAGTCAGGTGCCCGTGGCGCCCCCGCGGCAAGTGCATGAGTTCACCGCGTGGGTCGATCCGTCGATGCTCGGGCTCAACCCCGCCTCGGCGATCATGTTCAGACGCGGCGACGTGCGTCAGGCCACGCAGACCGTCGTCCTCGCCCCGACCGCAGCGGACGTGTTCGAGAAGCGGCGCAACTCCGAATCGAGCGTCGCGATCCGAACGCTGGCCGAGCAGCACCGCGTGGTCCTCCAGCTGCCCAAGGTCGACGCCCTCCCTTGGCTCCCAAAGCCTCCCCCACCGCCCGAGGGCGCCGAAGTCACGCCCGACCTCGATCGGGATTTCTTGCCCGCCGACGCCCGCGAGGTCACCTCCGACACCCGCGAGATCCGGCGCAACTGGGTCGCCGGCATCCAGACGATCGACACGCCGCGCAGCCAAGTGGTCAGCGGATGGCTCGGGGGCCAACCCGTCCGCACCCGCGACGTGACGTTCACGATCGAAAACCCCAAGGCATCCGTGGCCGTCGTCAGCCTCGATGGCAAGCCGATCGCGAGCTCCGCCAAGCTGCTCGTGACCGTGCTGGGCCAAAGCGTCTACGAGGAAGAGGCCCGCGCCTGGCTCTCGGAGCCCATCGCCGGTCGCATCGCCGTGCGCAACGCAAACCGCCTGCAACTGTTCCCGCTCAGCGCGAGTGCGCGCGGCGTCCCCAGCACGCCTCCGCAAGACCCTGCGAGCCCTGGCGCGCCCGGGATCCAAGCGTTCGATCTTCCCGCGACCACGCATTGGCTCCTGCTGCAAGCACCCGACGGAGGCTAGAGCGACGACCCACACACGCCGAAGCGGGCTCGCGTCTTCGCGGAACTTTCCGGCGGCCTGCTAGAATGCGGGCGTGACCTGCTCTTCCGTCGCTCTCCTGCGGCAGCTTCGACCGCTCGCGGCCCGTGGTCGCCCCCTCGCCGCAACGCTGCTCGTGATCGCCACCGCACTCGCGGCGTGCCGAGGTCCTGGGACGTCACCCGCTTCGCAGACGACGGCTCCCCGCTCCGCCCCCGCTCCGACGCCGACACTCGACGTCGCCAAGCCCCCTCCGGCCGTTCCGGTGCTCGCCGGCATCGACCCGCAAGCGGAGGCCGTCGAGGACCCAGAAAACTGGGGCGCCACGACGCAACCGTTTGGCGTGTTGCTCAGCAACCCGTGCCCGCAGGTCGTCTACCTCTTCTATGGCAGCGATCCCGAACCGAACAGCGGAAACTTCACCACCCTCAATAGCGGGGCTTCACAACACCTCCTGCTGATGGCGAACCAGCGGATCTGGCTCGTCGACAGCGCGCAGAACGGACTCGCGAGCGTCGACATCGTCCTTGGAACCCAGGGCGTCACCGTCACGGACGACTGCCTGAGCCTCTACACCGAATGAAACTCCAGCTCGACTCCGCCGTACGGGTCCACGCCGCGCTGATCTTCTCGGCGCTCGTCTGGGCCGCCATGGCCGACGACCCGCGCATCCTCGGAGTGCTCGGCCCCGTGGCGTTCGCCCGCAGGATCCACGCGCAACGAGCCGCATGGTGGCACGATGGCTTCGGCCTACCCAATGCCATCACCGTCGCTCGGCTCGCGATCACCGCTTCACTCGCCTTCATCCCACCCGCGTATTGCCCGTGGGTAGCCCCGCTCACGATCGCCATTTTTGCCCTCGACGGGCTGGATGGGTGGCTCGCGCGGGAGCTCGGACGCACGAGCGAGTTCGGCGCGGCGCTCGACATGGAAGTCGATGCGTACCTCATCGCGGTCCTGTGCTGCGGCCTTTGGCACGCAGGCATCGCCGGCGTTTGGATCCTCCTCCCAGGCGCGCTGCGCTATCTCTGGGTCTTCGCCGTCGCCCTCGTAGGCCACGAGGTCGAGGCGCCGCGCAGCCGTTTCACCCGCTACGCGTTCTCCATCCTCGTCTGCTCGCTCGCCACGGCGTTCCTTCCCCTTGGCGCATTCTCCACGTTCGCCGCCCTGCTCGGCACGGCGACCGTCTGCATCTCGTTCGGGCAAGCGTTCTGGAAGCTGCTCGGGCCACAGCGATCCTCGTAGTCCGCGCGGGACGACGACCGCTCAACGGGCGCGGTGACTCTCGACCTGCGGAGCCCGCAACATGCCCCACGTCAGGCAGTGCACCGCGCCGCCGAAGTCGACGGGCTCGTCGGCGGGGATCGCCACGAGCTCCACCCCTGGCATCGCGCGCTGCAACGCATCGAACGATTCCATCTCTTTGGAGAATCGCACCTCCGTGAAGCTCGGGACCAAGGCGATGTCGCTCAGACGCAGAAAGTTCACGTAGCTCGGATAGTCGCGGCCACGAGGCGCGGGGGCGGGAACGCGAATGATGGTGAGCTCCCGGCCCAAGCGCTTCGCCGCCTTCTTCACCGCCATCGCGGCGAGATCCGTGCGCTCCGCGTCTTCGGGGTCGATGTCTGGATCGTATGAAGAGACGACCAAGACATCGGGTGCCGTGAATTGCATGAGCGCATCCACGTGTTTGGTCTCTTCCTGGAGGAGCGCCGGCACCAACACGAGCGATTGACAGCCAATCTGACTGAGCAATGGATTGATCGCGTGTTCGTCACGCCAATCGATCTCGTTCTCCAAGAAATACTCGATCGTCGCGACGCAGAACCTATCTCCGTTGCTCGCGACAGCGCCACCGTCGATGGAGAACACCGTGCCCTCGATCTCCGTCTTGGCCCATTTCGCCAGGCTCGCCGGGACCTCGTCGTCCAGCGGGCGATCGTCGTCATACGGCGCATCCAGCCACACGAGCCCTGCGCCGTGTTCCCACACTTGGAGGGGCGCGTAGTCGCGGGCCCACACGGAATCCACGTGGACATCCGTCGTGACCACGCGCCCCGCATGCGCGAGGTCGAAGGCATCCACCGCGTCGTCCGCCGCCTCCGCCGTCATGCCCTTTTCGAGGAACATGAGCACCGGGACGCGCGAGGAAGCCTTGTCGAGGATCGTGGCGAGCGTATCGTCCCACCCGTCGGTGTAGACGACGACCACGGCCGCAGGCGGCTCCCAATCACCCACCAACGTCCGAGAGACCTCGAAGTCGGCAACGAGTTCCACGGCGCTACTGGGGTGAATCGTCGAGATCGGCTGGGATACGAACAGCGACAGGACACCCGAGAGAGCCGACAGGACGCGCATCCTGCCCATTAGAGCCGGGGACAACGGGCCCCGGTGCAGGATTTTGGTCGCGTCTATGGCCCCCCTCGTCCCCGAACCGGCCTCCACCGCGCTCGCAGCCGCGGCAAGCAGCCCAGATCGGTCACCGGCTCAACACGGAAAGCTGTCCGAAACGGAGTCACGAAGCGGGCCAGACTCCGTTGGCGCCGGAAGATCCCGGGAACACGGGTTCGCTCCGGAACCCGCGCACCTGGGCGCCTGTCCCCCGCCGCGACCCCCAGGGTTTCGCGATCGCGCCGCCAAACTTGCGTTCGTGAAGGTCCCGCACCTCCCCATGCGGACGTGACGACCTCAAATAGGCCAGGCATGCTCGAGAACAACCGTTACAGATGGAAACAAGGGTTCGAAAAAAAATCGACGTATCATGCATATCGAAAGCCTATTCTGTCCCATCACGCCTCGGATCAATCCACACTATGCAGAGGCGTGCGACCAATCGGTCCAATGGATTGGACAGTACGGGCTCCTCCCGAGCGCCAAGGCCCTGGAAGCGTTCAATGCGGTCAAGGTGCCAGAGTTCATCGCTCGGGCCTACCCTGACGCCGATCGCGAAGACCTCGGGATCATGATGGACTGGACGGTCTGGGGATTCCTCGCCGACGACGAGCACGACGATTGTGCGCACACTCCCATGCGTCTGCGCCTGCGATTCCTCGAGTATGTCGATATCCTCCGCACGGGAATGACGGCGGGCAAGTCCGGTGCCCGCGGGGCTCTGCTGGACCTCCGGCAGCGCATCCTGACCCGGTCTGGCACCGCCTGTCTGTCGCGATTCGTGACCCACACCGCGGAATGGTTCGACTCCATGTATTGGGAAGCCAAGAACCGCTCGAATGCCGTACGACCGAAGATCACAGACTACCTGCGGGCGCGCGAGGTCACCGTGGGAATGTACACGGAGTACGCGCTCTTCGATGTGAGCCACCAGACCGCCACCTCGGACGACTTCTGGACCGCCCCGGATCTCTGCCAGCTGATGCGGCAGGCCGCGAACATCATTGGCTGGTCCAACGACTTGTTCTCATACACCAAGGAGCGGGAGATCGGCGACCCCCACAACCTCGTCCTCCTCCTCGGCCTCGAGCGCGCCATGGACGACGAAGTCGCCTGCGAAGAGGTGGTCGCGATGCACAACGAAGAGATGGCCCAATTCCTCGAGCTCGAGGTCTGGGCGCGGACGCGAGGAGGCGCTCAGCACCACGCCTTCATCGACATGCTTCGTGACTGGATCCGCGGCAACTTGGACTGGGCGTTCTCCTCGGGGCGGTACGGGCTCACCATGCCTGCCGATGAGACCCCCACGATGGACGATCGCGAGGTCGCCGAGGTGTCGCTCCCCGCGATCGCGGCGTAGGAGAAGAGCACGCGTACCACCGGCGGCACGGGCTACGGCGCGTCGGTGAGCAACGCCAGCGCGGCATCGAGCGCCGAGTCGCGCCCCGCGGTGGGATCCTCCGCGGCGACCGCGCTAGCGCACGCGAATCCAACCCGAGGCTCCGCCGGAGATGTCGAAGTGCTGCCTAGCGATCCCCGTGATCGGGTCGAGTTCGTACGCTCGCGTCCCCCCCTCGTAGCCGAGAAACACGAAGGTTCGGCCGTCGACAACGGAGAACTCCGACCAGCCGTCGATATCGAGCGGGGGAACGATGCCCTCGATTGGACGTCCGCTTCGAGTCTCGACATCGAGCAGCCAGATCTCCCAATAGGGGCCCGCGGCCCATAGCGCATCGGTGAGCGCCGTTGGGTCCAGCTCTTGTACCTCCGAGACCCCAAGGACGTCGTGGCGAAAGACGTTCGCGACGGCCTTACCGCCGCCGATATACCTGAAATTGGTCGCGAACCACCCCCCCGTCCATTCGCGAAGATCCCAGGTGGCCTCCAAGGTTCGGGTGGGCGTCACCTTCGCGATACATGGCTCGACCGCCGCCCCTTGCATGCTGAGCGCCGTCATATCGAACGCGCTGAAGTATGTACTTCCGTCTTCTGTCCGTGTGGAGATCGAGAGGCCAGGACAAGGAATCTCTAGCACTGCTTTCTCGATCAGCGACGCCGCATCATAGACGGCCACATACGACGCCGAACCGAAGTCGACCCAATCCGGGTCGACGTACCAGTAGGCGTGCATTGGGTCGCCATCCCGAAAGTGGGCGCCGGCTCGGTTCCCGCCGATGACCAGGTCGAGCCCGTCGCGAGTCAAAGGGACGCTCGAAACCTCCTCTGTTCGGAGGATCCCCATGCTGGTCGGATCCCAGACGATCCTCTTGGCACCGTCGAAGGGGAGGATTGCCGTGTGATCGTTTTGAATGAACTGATAGAAGAAGTTGGCATTATCATCGAGAGGATAGGCCGCAAAGCTCACTGAGCGATCGGTCTGTTGCCACGTCAGATCGGCCGCGACTTCGTATTCCGTGATGACCGGAGCGTCGCCACTTGAGATCAGAACGCGTCCCCCGACCGCAGCGAAATTTCCTACCCCCGGAATCTCGAAGGCGTTGTCGAGCGTTGGTGTGACATCGATGGTGTTGGACAAATAGACGTAGGCCGTCCTGCCCTCCGGGTTGAAGAGGTCGATCCTCAGCGCGTAGGCGGGACCCGGTATCGGGTTGCCGTCCGGTCCGGTCGTATCGTTCGCGGCGCCGCTCGAATCATCGGATTCATCCGCCGTGTCATCGCCCGCACAGCCTGCTGTCATGACGGTCAGCAATCCCAGGGTCAGCGATGGAATTCGGGGCATGAGTGGGCGTGAAAAGGACATGGCTCTCCGCCAGGGCGTCTAGCTTACCTGAGCATGAATGTCAACTTCACTCCCATGTTGTCATCGATCACCGGATTGTCGATGAGACCTCCACGACCGACGAGCGCGAGGTCGCCGAGGTACCAACCCCGGCGATCGCGGCGCAAGAGAAGAGCACGAGTCCCACCGGCGTCACGGGCTACGGCGCGTCGGTGAGCAACGCCAGCGCGGCGTCGAGTGCCGAGTCGCGCCCCGCGGCGAGATCCTCGGCGGAGACCGCTGGTGCCTCGATGTCCGGGGTGATGCCGACCACGTCGAAGCGTTCACCAACGGGTGTCACGTAGTGTTCGTTGGGGAGACCCAGGAGCCATCCGTTGGGCAGGAAGTGGTTGAGGACGGAGGAGAACGCCCCCTGCGAAGGTTCACCGATGAGGGTCACGCCGGGCTGCCCGCGCAGCGCCAATGCGAAGGTCTCCGCGGCGCTCACGGTGTTGCGTCCAATCAACACGACGACGGGGCCCGCGAACCGAGGACGCTCGCTCGGTGTCACGGAGATCGGGACGGCCTCGCCGTAGACGCTCACGTCGTCGGGATCGATCCGACTGCGCACGGAGAACGGGGTATAGGGTTCCTCGGCGAGCCGTGCTGCGATTGCGAGGCCATAGCGATCGGAACCTCCACCGTTGTTGCGCAGGTCGATCACCAACCCCTCCATCGTGGATCCCGTGAAGGTCGCGTCCAGGAAGGTCTCGAGCTCCGCGACGCCGGCGCTGTAATCGAGGGTACCGTCGTCGGTGAAGAGCGGCCCGAAGCCGTCCGTGACCAGATAGCCGATCTCCTCCGAGAGGTGCCCAAAGCCCACCTGGTCCGCGACCGCGCGATCCAAAGGTGCCTGGAGGTAGCGCTCCTCGACGATCGTGTTGGCCTCGGCGATCATCTCCTCCGTGATGGGTTCGACCTCCGGGCGACGCCCCTCGAAGGCACCCTCGGGTGTTTGGAGCGAGACGTGGGCGTCTTGCAGCGGCTCGAGGAGGGCGACGAGCACGTCGAATAGGGGCGCGGGCGTCGACGCGGTCAGGCGCGTGCGCTGGGCCGTGACGAGCGCGGGCCAGTCCAACGCGCGGTCCCCAAAGAGGGCATAGTGTTCGTCGAAGTTCGCCACGACGACGTCGAAGATCGAGAGGTCGTCGACGGCGGGCTCCGCATCGCAAGCCGGCGGAAGGCTCTCGATGCGCAACGCGGGTGGACTCGTCACGAGGCCATCCGCGAGGAAGTGCTTCCGCGTATCGTCGCTACCGGCGAGGACCTCCATGCCGAGCTTGAAGAGGCCCGGGACCTCGAGCGTCGCGACGGCTTGCAGTCCCGCTTCGTCTTCGGCTGCGACGAGCGTGCCACCAATCAGCTGCGTGCAGCTCTCGGAGGTCACTTCGTAGATCTGGAGGCCGCTGTCCGCGACCGCGTAGATCCAGCCGTAGCCCTGGGTCTGCCACAACCCCTGCAGATGCGCGAGTTCTCCACCGGGTCCCGTCGACTCCGCTTCCGTGGTCGTCGACGACTCCGCTTCCGTGGTGGACGATGACTCCGCTTCCGTGGTGGTCGACGCCTCTGTCCCCGTCGTCGACGCCTCTGTCCCCGTCGTCGACGACTCCGTCCCCGTCGTCGACGAAGTCATGGTACCGGTGGCCGACGCTCCGGTGGACCCATCCGAAGCAGGTTCCTCCGCTTCTCCACAGGCCTGGAGCGAGGGCGAGAGCAGGGCGGCAATGAGCAGGTGGGATGTTCGAAGATGCACCCCAGTACAACACCGCCGCTCTTTTCATGTGTTCAATGGATCGACGCTCTCGCGACCTTCTTCGCCTCGTCGAGCACGCGCCGGAGATTGTCTTCGAACGCGATGGACGAATCGTAGGGAACCTCGATCTCGGCGGGAACCCCAAGCGCTTCGTAGACCGCGCCATCGTGGGCCTCGTAAGTCTCGTTGGACAAGGAGACGAGCCAGCCGTTGGGTAGCACCCGAACGAGCGAGTCCGACAAGGAGCCATACGTGGCCTCACCGACGCTCGTCACCTGGGGCAGCGCATTCATGGCGATCGCAAAGGTTTCGGCAGCGCTGACCGAGTTGGGACCCTGCATGAACACGATGGGTCCATCGAATTTCCGCGTTCCTCGCGGCACCACGTGCACATCCTGGACGGCCGTCGTCGCCTCGCCATGGACCGCGTACTTGCGGCTCACGAGCACGTCTTGATGCACGAAGTGGCCGGCGATCGCGTAGCCGATGGAGTCGAGGCCACCTTCGTTGAACCTCGCATCCACGATGAGGACCCGCGCGCCCGCGAGATCCTCGAGCATGCTTCCCATGGCCGCGTCGACGTGTGCGAGCACTTGCTCGCCGTCGAACTCGAGGTCTGTTTGCGGAGCAAACGTGTGGACGTCGAGGTAGCCGATTCCGTCCTCCAGCATGCCCCAGCGCATCGCACCGAACAGGTCGTTCCGACCCGCACCGCCCAAGATCTCTTGGTCGACGTGAACCATCATTTGCTCGATGAATACACCACGAGGATTGGCAGGATTGTCCACGGGCTCCCCGGCATAGCCGGCAGCCCACTGATCCCAGAGCGCGCCGAACGATCCGCCCAGGAATCCGAGGCTCACGCCGTCGAACACCCAGACGTGGCCATCGTCGAGGGGGACCAACATCTCCTGGAACACGCCCAGGAGCTCTTCTGGTGGGAGATTCGCGTTCACGCGGCCGCGGTTCGCGTCGTAGGCGGCTTGCCAATCGACGTTGCGCTCGGCAAAGAACGCGTAGTTCTCGTCGAAGAGGTTCCATAGGGCCTCGAACGTGGCCTCCGGATCCGTTCGAGGCGCTTCCTGACATGCGGCGGGAAGGTCGGCGCGGCGGTCGAACTCATAGCGCGTGAACTGACCGACCTCGTACCAGGAGTAGGCCTCGGGCGTCTGCTCGATGCGGTCATGGGCCGTGAGCAGATCATCGAGGGTCATCGTCCCCGACGGAACACAAGAAACGGCCGTGACGTCGTACGAGACGACGTCCTGGCCATCGATGGCATAGACGCGCGCGTAGCCACGCTGTTCCCAGACCCCCGTCCACGCGTCTTCGGGTGGAGGAGCGAGTTCATCGCAAGCGGACGCGAGCAGCGGAAGGATCGCACAGACTAGAGAGGACCAGCGTGTCATGCATGGGTAAACACCGCGGCGAGCCGCAGGTGCTCATCCTCAAAACCGAAAGCCGAGTGCAAAGCCTGGCCAGATCATCAGGCGATCGTCCCCGCCGGCGTCGGTTCGCTCCCAGACCGTCCATCCGTAGCCCAGGCGCCCCTTTCCATCGCGGGGATCGTCGTGCTGGAGGTTGAACGTGGGACCCCCGAACACCGTCAGGCGCGGGAAGAACTGCCAAGCGAACATGAGACGGGCGACCCCCAAAAAGCCGATGCGGCTATCGAACGCGAGGTCGACGAAGGTCGCATGCCCTGAAACATCGAAATCGATCGCCGCATAGCGGCCAATCGGTGCATGCGCACCCAGGCCCAAGCCAAAGGACCAGCCCGCGCCCTTGCCGGCAGGGTGCAGCCCCACCATCAATAGAGAATACGTATACCGAGCGCCGAGCCGGAGTCCGAGGTTGAGCGCCGCAGTGTCACTCGTCCAAAACTCGGGGTGTGCGCCTCCCTCCCGGGTCACGGAGAGCAATCCGACACTGGCATCCGCGCTCCTGGCCACATTGATGAGGCCAATCTGGACGCCACGGACGTCGCGCCCCACGTTCACGAGGCCGAGCTGCGCACCGCGGAGATCGCCACGGACCACGTTGACGAGCCCCGCCTGCGCCCCCCGTAGCGCCGCCGCCCCGTTGACGCCAAGGCTCACCTGAGCGCCCCGCACCTCTCGCGCGCCGTTTCCGAGCAAGGAGAGCTGAGCCCCGCGCGCTTGTTCGGAGACCCAGTTCACCCCGAGGGTGAGCTGAGCGCCCGTCAGCGTTCCGAGACCGACGTTCGAGAGCAGCGTCCACTGGACCCCTTGGACCTCCTCTTTGGCGACGTCGGCGATGAGCGCCATCGCCAAGCCATGCACACGTGCGGCGTGGCTCCACAGGAGCGCCATCGAGAAGTTGACGATGAGCGGACGCGTCGCACCGCCGACCCGCAGCGCGGGGAACAAACCGACGCTCACGGGCACCCGCACGTACTCCGGTGGCCCCACGGCGCCTCGACGCACGCTGGCCTGACGCGGGATCGGACGCAACGACGCGCGTTCCAAACGCGCCTGGCCACCATCGGGGATCGCCACGCTCGCTTGACGCAGACCCAATCGCGGATCGTCGACCGTGACCTCGTAGCGCTCCGGCTCGAGCGCGAGCCACACGGGTTCCGAGTCTTCGGGCAAGACGAGCTCGGCGGCCAGACGCCCGTGACGACTCCGAATCCACGCGTGTCCGCTCAGATCGCCATCGAGGAGCAGACGCCCGGTCGCGTCCCGCAGATCGGTCATCACGAGCTCCCCCGCGCCAGACAGCCGAATGTCGTAGGTGGCGTGCTGGGGGCCCGAACCGGCATCCTGGGTCTGCGCGAGCGTTTCTTCGTAGGCGAACCGGTAGGCCTCCGACAGGGTGACGCGCCGATCCTGGTCGTGATCGGCCGCACCGCGGAGACCCGTGACCAGGAAGTGGGTAAAGAACGAACCACCGATGCCGTCGGATTCTTGCGCCGATTCGGTGGCCGCGCTGGACGAGAGGAACGCATGGCCCTCGATGTCACCCAAGGAGCCTTGCAGGAACGGCGCCCGCCGGACGCCCCCCTTGTCCCGGGTGAATGCACCGGAGGCACACGAATCCAAGATCGCGATCTTGACCGCAGCGGGCACTCGGTCCAAGGCCTGCTTCACCGCGGCATAGCTCATCCGTTCACTCCCAAGCAGCAGGCCCGTGCGATCGGAGTGCCCCGAGTAGTAGAAGATGAACTCGATCCGAGCATGGTCCCCCGCGAGCTCCCGGATCCTCTTGTTGGCGCGCTCGAGCGCGCGTCCGATCCGCTCGGGCGACGCGTTGGGGACATAGAAGAGGTGATCTCCGCGGACCCCCCCGACCTGCGTCAGGACGGCACCGAGCTGCGTCGCGTCCGACTCCGCGTAGCGCAGGGTGGCCCGTTCGGGTCCTCCGTCGTTGGCGGAGACGAGCACCGCCACCCGCTCGACGGTCGCCGCTGGGGTCGCCGCCGCCGCAGTACGCCCGAGGGCCAAGAACGAGGCCAAGAGGAGCGCTCCGTGCCACCCCCACGCGCGCAGCCTCAAAGAGACCTCGGATACGCGGTCACTCACTGGGGAAAGTCGGTCGCTCATCGAGCTCGAGGTCCAAAGAGGCATACACCGCACGCGCCTCGAGGTGTTCATCGTCTCATGCAACTTTTCGCGCCATAGCCGCTCCCTTGCCGGGGTGGGACGTTGGAAGATCGGGATGAACACGTCCGCCACCCTGTGGTGTTGTTCGGCAAGGCCCGCGTGACCCTCGACGTCGAAGAGATCTACAGGCGCTACGGACCCTTCGTCATGCGGAGGTGCCAGCAGATGTTGCAAGACGAGGCCCAGGCCAGGGAGGCGACCCAGGATGTCTTCGTACAAGTCTTGCGGCGCCAAGACACGCTCCACGATCAGGGTTTGGGCGGCCTGCTCTACCGCATGGCCACCAACCTCTGCATGAACCGGCTTCGCTCGCGCCGGAGACGGCCTCATGAACCTGCGGGCGCCCTACTCGACCGGATTGCCGACTCGACCAGCGAGAGCTCGAGATCCGAGGCCCGCGATCTTTTGGACCGGGCCCTCGAACATGCGCCCGATTCGACGGCCGTCATCGCCGTTCTACACCTGCACGATGGCTTGACGCTGGAGCAGACCGCCAAGCTCGTCGGGATGTCGGTCTCCGGCATCCGTCACCGCTTGCGAGCACTCAAAGCGACCCTCGAGGAGTTGCGCACCCATGTCTGACCCCATCCCCCGCGTTCTCATCGAATTGCTGGCACTCGGCGAGCTCGACCCCGAAGAAGCGCAGCGCGTGCGTCTCCAGTTGGGTGACGACCTGGAGCGAGAGCTGCAGGCCATCGCCCGCAGCAATGCGGAGCTGCTCGCACGCTACCCCCATGCTTCCGACCGCACGGTCGCGCCGACGCGGCGCGGGAAGGTGTTCTACCTCGTCACATCCGTCGCCGTCGCGGCGACCCTCCTCGCCGGCGTGGGCATCGTTCGCCTGTTGCGAGAAGCTCCGCCCTCACCGCTCGACTCGGGCCTCGCGCTCCGCGACGAACTCCCCCAAACCGGAGCGATCCGGCACAAAGGGCAGCCCGTGCTGCTCGTGTTTCGCCCCGAATCGCGCGACCCCTTGCGTGACGGCGACCGCGTCGAGGCCGGTCAACTCCTGCAGCTGTCCTACAACGCCGCAGGTGCTTCGCACGGCGTCATCGTCTCCATCGACGGCCGGGGCAACGCGACCCTCCACCTCCCCGCGACGCCAGAAGGAGACACGACACTGCAAAGCGGCGAGCACCGGCTGGACCACGCCTTCGAGCTCGACGACGCGCCCCGATTCGAACGCTTCTTCTTCGTGACCGCGAACGCGGATCTCGATGCCGGGAAGGTGTACGAAGCCGCGACGCAGCTCACCCATGAACCCGAGCCTACGGCGTCTGCACTTGGACTGCCGGAAGGATGGAAACAGACCTCGCTGCTTCTGCTGAAGTGAGTCGCGGCCCCGGTTTTCAATCGGCGGCCCCACTCTCGCCCGAATCGTCCTCGACTTGGCCTTGCGTGCATAGAGGCGTTGGGCTCGTCGAGGGCAACGTGACGGTCAAGAGGTGTGCGCCACCCGAATCGGGAGAGGCCACGACTTCATAAGTACCCGCGGGGAGCGGATCGATTGCGCAATCGGTGTGGTACGAGCGTTGGTCGAGGTGACAGGTCACAGTGTTGCGTTGCCCCTTTTCCCGCGTCTTCTCCTCGACCGTCAGAAACGCATCCAGCACCAGCGTTTGACCCTGGATCGCGATCTCGCAGCCCGAGTCGGCCTTGCGCGAGCATCCTGAGGAGTAGCTCATGGGTCCGAACGACACGGACAGACTCAGCGGCGCATTGGGCTCGAGCGCCTGCGCGCCCGCGCCCACCGGCGACAAGCACACCCCGGAGATCTCCTCGTAGTGCTCGGGGGTCCACTCGTCGCTCAGCGCACAAGCCAGCAGCGACGAACACAGCGCAAGGCTCCCCCATACAGATGCAGGCGCGGTCGTGGTTCGGATTCTCATGCCCCGAGAGTGCTCGTCGTCACCCTAGCGATCACGCGCACGCGAAAAAACCTCGAACGCGATCGCCAGACGTGGGGAGACCGGTCGCGCGGTAGCTCAGTCCTCGCGCGCCACCCGGATCGCCTCGGCCAGTCTCTCCCCCGTGACCCCCGGATCCGCCAGAATGTCCACGGCCCACGCGGCGACCTCGGCGGGCGTCCTAAAGATGTTGGGCGGGAGCCCCTGCACACCGTGGGCTTGGAGCCGCATCATGATGGCGCGGACCGAAGCCGCGATGAACCCCTCCGCCTCGATGAGCGTCGCCGTGCCTCTGTAGAACCCCTCCGGGGCGGCCGAGACCCGCTCCATGGCCGCGCGGGTCTCCTCGTCGGGCGGCCTCGTGCGCGGCCGAGGGATCACGACCACGAACACGGCCCCTCCCGGCAGTTCCCGCGCCCAAGACTCGAAGAACTTCCGGGACCGTTCGATGCCGGCGACGTTGGCCTGCGCCCGCCAGACGAGCAGCATGATCCGCCGCCACGTCGCCACCACATAGACGTCCGTGCGCTCCAGGATCTCGACTTTGGCCGAGGAGAGGGCAGGCGCCATGCCCATCCGATTGTCGGCGGCGGGGGTGGGCACCGCAAGGCCCAGGCGCGTTCGATCCGCACGCCCGCGCCTCAAACTCACGAGGCCCTCGTCGGACTGGTATTGAAGTGCCGTGTCCCTGAGTGCGTTGGCGCTTGGCTGGGTCGCGCTCGCGAGTCCCATCGAGCTCGTTTGGGAGGCGGCGCCGGAGTGTCCGTCCGCGGCGACCATCGTGTCGGCGGCCGAGCGAGAGCTTCTAGACGCTCACGAGCGCCGGAAAACGTGGGCCAACGCCCGGGTGACGTGGAGAGAGGATCGTTTCGTGTTGGAGCTGGTCGTCGAAGCGGAGGGAGCTCCACCGCAGCGCGAGGTGCTTTCGGACCCGAGCTGCGTCGTGCTGGCCGAAGCCGTCGCCCTCAAGCTCGCCGCCGCAGCGGAGCAGACCTTGGACGCAAAAGCGGTCGAAATACCCATGCCGGAGCACGGATGGTCCTGCGAACCTCGTCGCCTCCCCGCAAAGCGTGGTGATCCCAAACCCTGTGTGGCTGTGCGCGCTTGGGCAGCGGGTCAGGTTGGCCCGCTTCCCGGCGTGGGTCTTGGTTTCGGCGGCGGCGTGGCGCTGCTTTGGCATCGGGTTCGGTTCGAGTGGGAGGGCCACGGATGGCTACCGCGCCAGACCTCCCAACCTCCTCCGAACGCCGAGTTCGAGCTGTTCGCCAGCACGGTCTCGGTGTGCGGGCGGTTGGGGACGGCGCAGATCGAAGTCCCCCTTTGCGGCGGCGTCGAGGTGGGGGCGATCCTCGGCGAGGGGCGCGACCTCGCCGAGCCGCGCTCGGATCGCCTGGTGTGGGCGGCGGGGTTGGTGCGCGGTGGCATCGCATGGACCCCGCATCCGAGGGTCGCGCTGTTCGCACAGGCCGCGTTGCTCGCGAACCCGCTGGTGCTCGAGTTCGCGGTGGATGAGAACGAGACGATCTACCGCGTCCCCCGGATCGGTGGCCGTTTTGGGGGAGGGGTCGAGGTACGATTGTTCGTGCCTCGCCGCTAGGGCTGTTTTTCGGCACGGATTGGTTCCCCCTGCCGGATGTCCTCTCTGGAATCCTCGGGGAGTTGAGGCTTCCAGGTGGGCCTGCCCGATATCGAGCACATCTACCGCGTCCACCACGGCTTCGTGTGGCGTGTGATCCGGCGCTTCGGGGTGTCGGAGATCGCGATCGACGATGCCGTGCAAGAGGTCTTCATCGTGCTGCACCGCCGCCAATCCGAGCTCTCGATCGAAGCCGACCCGCGCGGGCTGTTGTTCGGGATCGCGAGGAAGATCGCGTCGCGCGTACGCGAGCGGCAGCGGCCGATCGCACCGGTCCCATCGGAGTGCCGGGTGGAGGACCCCGAACAGCGTCTGGACGTGCTCGAGAAGGGACGCGTGCTCCAGCGCGCGCTCGAGGGCATGGACGAGGGGCGGAGGTTGACGTTTTTGCTCGTCGACGTGGAGGGCATGTCGGTGCCCGATGCCGCCGCGTGCCTCGGCGTCAACGTCAACACCGCGTATGGGCGCCTTCGGGCTGCGCGCAAGTTGGTGGATCAAGCGATCGTCCGCTATCGCGCGAGCGAAGAAAGGGGGCGACGCCGCGATGCTTCCTCCCGATCGTGACGCGCAGCGCCAAGCGTTCGTCGCGGCCTTTCTCGCGCAGGAGACCGTCCCGCCCGAGCGCGTGGACGCCTCGTGGATCGCCATCGAGCGCGCGATCACTCGGCGTCGGCGCGCGATCACGTGGGGGACCGTACTCGCCGTCGCAGCCGCGATCGTGGCGTGGGTCTTCCTCCGGCCGCCGGAGCGAGCGACCGCGGTTCCGATCCTCGCCCGGGCGCCCGCGCTGGAGATCGCCGAGCATCCGAGGACGGTCTGGCCTCCGTTGGAATCGGGCACCGTCGTCTCGTCGCCGATGCAGGACGTGGAGACTCCGCCCGAGGAGCTTTCGTCGCTGCGGGCCACGTCGTCCCGCCAACGCTTCGATCGCGCGGCGAACCGCCACGAGCATGGATCCCTGCGCGTCGATACCTCGCGACGAGCGCCCGCCCCACCGTCGCCCAGCGATTCCGCGCTCGCGGCCGAGACCGCTCTCTACCGCGCGATCCGGGCCGCGCTCGCAAGCCACGAACCTGGTCGCGCGCTCGTATTGCTCGAGGAACACACCCAGCGGTTCCCCACGGGCGCCTTCCGAACCGAGGCAGAGGCAGCTCGCGTCCGCGCCCTTTGTGCGCTCGGCCGCACCGCGGACGCCGAACGTTTCACGGCCCAAGTGCTGCGCGCGAAGTCGCATCCGACCCTCGCCGCCACCTTGGCCTCGGCATGCGCGGCCAACGAGAAGCCCCGGTGAGCGCAGGTTCCAAGCCTCTGGATCGACGCCGGGCGGCTCGAGCCGTGGGCGTCCTCGGGGTCACGCTCGGAGGGTGCATCCAGGTCGGAGACCTCGGCCGCACGACGATGAGCGCGGGTGCGGACGACGGCGAGTGGAGCAGCAGTACGGGCGAAACGGACCTCCCTTCGCCTACGCTGTTTCGCGGCGGCGATCTCACATATCGCAACCTGCTCTACGACCTTGGCGCAACGTTCTCGGACGCGAACGGGCAGGCGCGCGAGGTCGCGGAGATCCTGGGCGAGCACGGATTCGACCTCGCGCGCGTCCGCGTGTTTCATGACCCCGGTCAGCCCACGGTGTTTTCAGATGGCCAGACCTACCGGATGCATCCTGGCTACCAAGGTCTCGAGGACGGGCTGAAAACGGCACGGATCGCTGCCGCCCACGGGATGTCTGTCTTCGTGACGCTGCACTACAGCGACTTCTGGACCAACCGCGATCAACAGGCGATGCCCGCGGCGTGGCGCGAGCTCGCGTCGTTGGACGCGGTGCTCACGGAGACCGCCTCGTACACGACCGAGGCGGTCTCGGCCTTCGCGGGTACCGGCGCCTCGGTCCAATACGTGGCGCTCGGCAACGCGATCAATGATCGACTGATGGAGTACCCTTCGACCGGCGACGAGTATCGGGCGGTCCTGCGCGCCGCATCCGAGGCCGTGCGCGTAGCCGCACCCCCTGCGCGAATCGTCCTGCACCTGGCGAGCGACGCAGAGCGCGGCGCGATCGAAGCCTGGGTCGCTGCGATCGACGCGGCCGGGATCGAGTACGACGTGCTCGGCCTCTCCCTCTATCCATTCTGGACGGGGTGGACACTGACGGAGATGCGCGACTTCGTCGTTTGGGCCGCGGAGACGTCCCAAAAACCCATTCTGATCTGCGAGTTTGGAGCTCTGTGGACGGGCGAAAGCCAAGGCCCGTATGACGCCATGGGCGGTGAGGCCTATCCCGTCAGTCCCCTCGGGCAGCGCGACTACGTCGCCGCCTACTTGGACACCATGGAACGCGCAAGCGTCGTGGAAGGGGTCGTCTACTGGGATCCCATTTGGATCGCTTGGCCCGACGCCGGCTGGGTCGTCGGTCAAGGCAACACGGAGTGGGACTCGGCCCTCTTCGATGGAGAGGGCCGCGCACTCCCGGCCCTCGAAGCTTTCTTGCGGAACTAGCCCGTCTGCCGTTTGGAGGATCGTATGCGCACATTCGAGATTGCAGCCGTCAAGGTGCTCGTGACGTCCATGCTCCTCGCGTGCTCCGCCGATTCCAACCTCGTGGCGGACGGCTCTGCCACGGAAGACGATCGCGTCGACACCTCTGGGTCTCAAGGAGAAAGCGACACGGACGGCGGCGACGAGACCGCCCAACCGGACGCCAGCGAAGGTTCGGAGTCCAACGACGGCAGCGGCGGTGAGGACGAGAGTTCCGACTCCGGTGTGCCGCCGCCCCCCGATGCCGAGAGCGTCGCTCAGCTCTGCGAGGCACTCGGCGACGGCGTCCATGTCGGGGAGACCCGCCTGCGCCGACTCACCCGCACTGCCCTCGGCAACACCTTGCGTGATCTCGTGGGCGTATCGCCAAGCATGGCGGAGACGGTGGAGCTCGACGAGTCGATCGGTCCGTTCTACAGCAACGCGATCGCACCGGTGACCGACCTCATCGTGCGTCAGTACGCCGAGCTCGCCTCCCGCGTCGCCGCCGAGGTCGCCCCACGAAGGACAGAGATCGCAGGCTGCACCCTCGAGAGCGACGATGCGTGCCCCGACCGCTACATCGAGCGCCTCGGACTACGGACGCACCGTCGCCCGCTCTCCACCGAAGAGCGCGCGGACTATCGCGCCTTGTATGACGCCGCCTTCGCCGAAGGAGGAGAGGAGCTCGGGTTCCGCACGGTGCTGCAGGTCATGCTCCAGACCCCGTTTTTCCTCTACCACGTCGATGCTGCGGAGCCTTCCGCCGCAGCAGGCACGGCCGTCCGTCTGCATGGGTACGAGCTCGCCGCTCGCCTCTCGTACTTTCTGTGGAACAGCATGCCCGACGATGCCCTGTTCGAAGCGGCGCAGAGCGGAGCGCTCGACGAACCCGAAGGTATCGAGCAGCAGGTGGACCGCATGCTCGCCGATCCACGAGCGCAAGACGCCATCCCCTCTTTCCACCTGCAATGGCTCGCGATTCGCGAGATGCAGGGCGTCACGAAGGACGATGCCATGTTCCCGCAGTTCGACGACGCGCTACGGACGGCGATGCTGGAGGAGACGGTGGCATTCACCGACTACGTGTTCCGGCGCGGCGATGGCACCCTCCGCGAGCTCCTGACCGCCGACTATTCGATCATCGACGGGCCGCTCTTCGAGCTCTACGGCGTGGATGAACCCCCAGACCACGTCGCCGGGGAACCCATCGCGCTCGATGCCACGCAACGCGCGGGCGTGCTCACGCAGGCCGCGTTCTTGGCCAAACACGCCCACCCCGATCAGACCTCACCGGTGCATCGCGGTCTCGTGATTCGCGAGAACTTGATGTGCCACACGATCCCTTCCCCGCCCCCGGATGTCGACAACGTGGCGCCCGCCGTCAATGACGCGACCACCACACGAGAACGCTTCGCACAGCACGAGGCCGACCCAGTGTGCGCATCTTGCCACCACCTCATCGATCCGATCGGCCTCGGCTTCGAGCACTACGACCCGCTCGGAGCCTGGCGCACCGCCGACGCGGGCTTCCCGGTCGACGCAAGCGGAGAGATCCTCCGAGCGGGGGCGGACGTGGATGGCACCTTCGACGGCGCCGTCGAGCTCGCGCAACGCCTGGCAGAGAGCGAGCGGGTCGCCAACTGCACCGTCAACCAATGGTTTCGGTTCGCGCTCGGGCGCATCGAGAGCCAGGACGACGCCTGCACCCTGCACACCTTGTACGCCGGTTTCGAAGACTCCGACGGCAACCTCAAGGTCCTGCTCCGCGAGCTCGCCACGAGCGACGCATTCACCCACGTCCGCGCGGGGGAGGAATAGCCGTGAACCGTCGAAGATTCATCCAATCCCTGGGTGCCAGCACGGCGCTCGTCCCGTTCTTGCCCCTGCTCAACGCCGAGGGCATGGAACCCACGTTTCCAAGGCGCCTCCTGCTGTTCTACGCCCCCGACGGCGTGGCGGCGATCGATGACGGTGGCGCGACGCTCGACTGGCGCCCCCGCGGGTCGGAGACCGACTTCGAACTCGCCTCGATCCATGCTCCGCTCGAGCCGTTTCGTCATCGTCTCGTCGTCCCCCACGGCATGCGCTTCAGCGCCGGGGGCGCGGGCCAGGAGCACGCCTATGGCATGTCGGGGCTCTGGTCGGGTGCGACGCTCAATGGCCCGAGCGGTGATGCCAACTTCGACGGCGGCAACGGCCTACGCACGGGCTGGGGCAGCGGGATCACGGTCGATCAGTTCATCGCCAGCCAGACCGGACCCCATGCGCCGTATCAACGCCCCGCCGACGACCCCGAACCGGAGACCCCCTACCGCACCCTCGAGCTCGGCGTTCAATGTGCCGAGCCCCATAGCATGCACCGCATGATCTATCGCGGGAACGATCAACCCATCCATCCGGAGACCAATCCTCGCGCCGCATTCGATCGCCTCTTCATGGGCCTCGGCTCGGACACGCCGCCCGTCAGCCAAGTCCAGCGCGCCTCCCTGGAGTTCCTCCGCGCGCAGACGCAGCGCCTCAAAGACCGCGTGGGTACGCGTGAGCACGCCAAGATCGAGGCGCACCTCGAGGGCCTCTCCGCCCTCGAGCGTCAGCTCACCACCCCCACCGAGGTGGCCTGCATGGTCCCCACCGAGGCTCCGCCCGAGGCGACGTCCCGCTTCGAAAACAGCGAAACCTTCCCCGCAGAAGCCAACGCCATGATGGATATCGTCACGCACGCGTTCGCCTGCGACCTCACCCGGGTCGCGAGCATCCAGCTCAGCCGCGGGTTCAGCCAGATCGTGCATTCATGGGTCGGTGCGACGCAGGGCCATCACACGGTCTCCCACAACGATGGTGACAATCGCGGCATACTCTCCGCGATCGACACGTGGTACGCCGAGCAGTTCGCCGCCATGCTAGCGAAGCTGGACGCGATCCCCGAGGGCGACGGATCCATGCTCGACAACACCCTCGTCGTTTGGGGCCGCGAGATGGCCACGACCTCCCATCGGATGCAGCCGATGCCGCTGCTCTTCGCGGGCGGCACGGCCATGGGATTGAGGACGGGTCGCTACATCGACGTCGCGGGCGAGCCCCATGCCAAAGCGCTGGTTTCGATCTGCCAACTCATGGGTCTCGACGTGAACGGGTTTGGCGATCGGGACCCGGATTCGGGTCCGCTGCCTGGGCTTGCGTGAGCGCTTCTGCAGGGAGGCAACCCCGCTGCGGACGCGCGCGACCCAAGGGTCCGTCAGACATCGATTCGACGGCGCAGCATCCCTCGGGCATGTGCCCATCTGGCCTCGGCTGGCATTCGATGACTCGACCACGAACGTCCAAGGCGAAGTGACAGCACGCCTCGAGCGCGGAACGAAGGTGGCGCCGTCCGCGTTGTACGCGGGACTTCATGCCGGAGACCGAGATACCCAGCATCTCTGCGGCCTCGCGCTGTGTGAGCCCCTCGAGCTCGGTGAGCGTCAGTGCCTCGCGATAGGGAGACGGGAGTGCAGCGACGAACAGCGCGACATAGAGGGCGACCTCGCGCTCGACCTCGCGTTCGTCCTCGTCCTCGTCCGCGACCTGCTCTGCAGGAGGCTCCCGACCCGCGAGGGGATCGCGGACGGCAGCTCGCCAGTGGTCGGCGATCGCACTCCGGGCCACCTGATAAACCCAAGGCCCAAAGCGCTCGTTGTCGCGAAGGTCGGAAAGGCCTCGCTGCATGCGCAAGAAGATGTCCTGGACGACGTCCTCGACGTCGGCCGGCGACCGCACGCGGCGCGCGACGAAGGGCCGCACGCTACCCTCGAGCTCTCGCCATGCGCCGCGCGCGGTCGCTTCGATCATGCCGAGGTCTCCGGTGCGCAGCAGGTGGGGGCACAACACGCTTTGCCACCGGGCTTGATCGCTTCGATGGTCGCCGACGCGACGAAGGCCTCCGCTCCGACACCCGGCAAGCATGCCGCGACGATGGCTCGGCTTTCTTCCTTCAGTTCGATCTTCACGCGATCGAACCCAGCCTCTCGCAGGTGTGCTTGGAGCGTCTCGACGAGCGCCGCCCCGGCGATGCACCCGGTCAACGCCGCGATATCGTTGGCGAGAGCTTCGGGCAGCGGAGCCGTCGCCACGACATCAGCGATCGCAAGACGCCCACCGGGCTTGAGGACCCGGAAAGCTTCGCGATAGACCGCAGCCTTGTCGGGGCTCAGGTTCACCACACAGTTCGACAAGATCACGTCGACGGTGCCGTCGGCGACGGGAAGATGTTCGATCTCGCCGAGGCGGAACTCGACGTTTCCCAGGCCGAGCTTTTCCCGGTTCGTGCGTGCCTTCGAGACCATTTCGGGCGTCATGTCGACGCCGATCACTTGCCCCGAAGGGCCCACGCGTCGTGCCGCCAAGAAGCAATCGAAGCCGCCGCCCGATCCCAGATCGAGCACCGTTTCGCCAGGCAGGAGCGCGGCAATCGCCTGTGGGTTGCCACAACCGAGTCCCATGTTCGCGCCCTCGGGTACGGCCGAGAGCTCATCCGCCGAGTAGCCGAGCTGCAGACTCGCCGCCGGCCCTGGCCCGCAGCAGTTGGGAGCACACCCGATCGCACCGTTCGAGCGCGCCACTTTTCCATACTGTTCGCGCACCGCGGCGCGCACTTGATCTTCAGATGCTTCGTTCATCGTGAACCTCGTGCACCCCAAGACGGGGGTCCTTGCGAAAGGACGCAGCCTTCGCGAAGAAATCCTGAACAAGCATACGCCCGGGGCCGGCACCGCGAGTGGACACCGTGAGCGGGGAAGCGCCATCCGCGCCCACCGGAGGCTTCCGCGCCTCGGTCGCAAGCCTGCGAAGGGATCGCGCGCGGTCATCCGTGGGCCGTGCGTCGCGATTGTCCATCAGGCCCGCCCGGGCGCGCGGAAAACGTGAGCCTCGATCCACAGGGCTACGTTGACCAGACCGATCAACACCGGGACCTCGACGAGGGGCCCGATGATCGCCGCGAAGGCTACGCCGCTCTCGATGCCGAAGCTTGCGATCGCGACCGCGATCGCAAGCTCGAAGTTGTTCGACGCTGCCGTGAAGGAAAGCGTCGCAGATTGCCCATAGTTGGCGCCCACGGCCTTGCTCATCGCGAACGACACGACGAACATCACCACGAAATAGATGAGCAGAGGGATCGCAACACGCAGAGCATCGAGTGGGAGCCCGACGATCGCCTCACCCTTGAGCGAAAACATCACGACGATCGTGAAGAGCAACGAGATGAGCGTGATGGGACCGATGCGGGGGATGAAGGCAGTCTCGTACCAGGCGCGCCCTCTCGTCCGAATCAGAACGAAGCGGGTCAACACCCCCGCGAGGAAGGGAACACCGAGGTAGAGGCCGACGCTCTGCGCGAGCTCACCGATGGTCACCGCGACGACCACACCCGAGAGTCCGAGCAAGCCTGGCAGCCACGTCGCAAACACGAACGCGTAGAGCGGAAAAAACAGCACCTGGAAGAGCGAGTTGAGCGCAACGAGGCCTGCGCAGTACTCCGCATCCCCGCGGGCGAGGTCGTTCCAGACGAGCACCATCGCAATGCAGCGCGCCAGACCAATGAGGATGAGCCCGGTCATCAGGTCGGGTCGATCACGGAGGAACACCACCGCCAGGGCAAACATGAGGAGTGGCCCGAGGACCCAGTTCTGCGTAAGGGAGAGCAAGAGCACGCGCTTGTCGCGAAACACCGCCCCCAGCTCCTCGTACCGAACCTTCGCGAGCGGCGGATACATCATCGAGATGAGGCCGACTGCGATGGGGATGGAGGTCGTGCCGAAGCTCATCCGTTGGAGCTCGGTCGTGAAGCCCGGAACGAGCGACCCGAGGCTCACGCCAACGCCGATGGCCAAAAAGATCCACAGCGTCAGGTAGCGATCGAGAAAGGGGAGTTTCCCCGCGGGGGCGACGCTCTTCACGGCCTCACCCGGGAGAACAAGTAAAACATCTCGGTTGCGATCTGCCTCGTGCGGGCGTCGTAGACCACGGCCTCTCGTTCCGTTCCATCGGCGGCCTTTGGATCGTCGAAAGGAAGCGCAATGCGGAGCACCGCGCCGTGGACGAGCGGGCACCCCTTGCCGGCTTGGCTGCAAGTCATCACCGCGGCGAAGTCTTCCTCCGGATTGGGGTCGTCGTCGTAGCGCTTCGAGAAGGCCTCGATGTTCGCGGCGTCGGACGCAAAGGTCGCCGAGTAGCGTGGGTTGTCTTCGTTCGGATGGGCGACGTCGATCTCGAAGCCCGCCCGTTCGAGGGCCGCGACCGCGCGCGGATTGAACGCCGTCACCTCGGTTCCACCTGAATAGGTCTCCACCCCTTCGAGCCCGTAGTACGCCGCAGCCGCTGCCGCCCAGAGCTGCGCGATGTGACTGCGGCGAGCGTTGTGCGTACAAATGTAAGTGATCTTGGCTGGCTCCCCTGCCGACCGCTTGCTCGCCACGAACCGGGCGAGTTCTTCGATCGGTTCCTTTCGTTCGGGCAGAATGTCCCCGAACCGCGTCACCACGTCCTCGACGTAGGTTCGAAGTCCTGGGTGCAACGAAATGCTGGAGGCTTTCGGAATATCGACGATTTTCGATATTTTGGGCATGGCGGAGGTCACTCCACGAGCGAGCAAAACTCGGTGATGCGGGCGAACGCGTCCGGCTCGACCGCGTAGTACATCCATGTGCCACGGCGTTCCGAGCTCAGGACCCCGACCTTGCGGAGGATTTTGAGGTGGTGCGAGATCGTGGGTTGCGAAAGATCGAAGTGGGCTTCGATCTCGCACGCACACAGGGGCTCCTTCGACTTGGCGATGAGGGCCACGATCTCGAGGCGTGTCTCGTCGCCCAATGCCTTGAAGAGTCGCGCGAACGGACGCACATCTGGCGGTTTGCGTTGTCCCCGCGGCCGGCAGTCTTCGATGATCGTCAGGCTGCGCTTTGGCACGCCTGGACCGTACATCGAAATTTTTCGATGTACAAGTCGAGTCTAGAACCACAGACTTCGGAAGCGTGTAAGAACCGCCGTATCGCGCGGCGGCGAACCTCGTGCCTTCCTTCCCCAGTCGCGGGGAGTGACACCCTCGAGGGAACGGTGGATCGTAGGCTCCATGGCTATTCGACCCTTTCCATCCAAGTTTGCGCTTGCTCTGCTCGTCACGTTGTCCACGGCTGGCCTCACGAGCGCTACGGCGAACGCAGCCACGGAGTCCTGCGAGAGTGAGCTCGGCTCCTGCTCCGTTTCCAACGACTTCGGTAACTTCGGCAGTTGCTCTTGCACGAACGGAAGCTCCGACGGGGGCGAAGTGGGTGGAGACGAGGAAAGCGCGGGTGGATGGTCGGACGAAGAGCTGCCCATGGTCTGCTGGTCGTGGCTCTCGAGCATGTGCACGGACTACTCGGACGACTCGGCGACCTCGGGAGGGTACGACGACGACGGATCCAATGGGATGGACTCCGCCGACACGGCGACGACCGGATCGGTCGACGACAGCACGAGCGCCGGAGACGACGCGAACGATGACGTTCAAGAGGAAGGCGACGTCGACGAGGGCGACTCCTACGACGACGACGACGACGGCGACGACGCCGAAGAGACGAGCGTCCTCGACGGCGACGATGAGGGGAACGAGGGCCCCGATAGCGACGACGAGGGCGAAGACGACGCGGGACAAGAGGACGAGGACGAGGGCGGGGACTGGGGCTACGAATCCGGCGGAAGCTCCTCGGATAGCGCCTCGAGCGGTGGCGACGACGCTGCGGACGGTGGAAGCTGGACCACCACCGGTGGAGGCGACGACGGTTGGCCCCACCATCACTTCTGGTGCTCCGTCCAACCCGAAGGCGGCCGCGAAGGCGCGCTGCTCTTCCTGGGCCTCGGCCTGCTCGGCCTTCGCCGACGTCGCTCTGGACGCTAAGGCGTCTCGGCCCCGGTCGCCTCCAACGCTCGCGGGGTGACCGGGACGATCGCCGAGCGCCCCTCCCACGCGCCGAACTCCCGTAGGCACGCGAACCGGAGGGTCGTGAACTCCACGTGGAAGTCCTTGCGCCGCCGCTCGACCATCGCAGCGGCATGGCGTTCGGGCGCCGGGATTGCGCTGCGCCCGTGGACCATGTCGGTCATCTCGCGCGCGGAATGCCACACCGTGAAGGTCGAGATCGTCCGCCAGGGTCGCATGGCCGCGAGCGCCAGGGTCTGCCCCGGGTGATCCCGTACCAGGCGCTCGACCGGCAGACCCCACCGGATGAACCGGGGAACCTGCGGCAACTTCATGCGCGCGACGGTCACCGCGACCACGGGCGCCTGCGGATCCGTTTCGCTCGCCTGCGCAGGTAGGCCGTCGAACGCCGCGACGTGCCCCCAGCGACGGAGAAACTGCAGACGCACGTGCCAGCCCCTGGCCAACGCGCGACCAAGGCGCGTCTCGTGCAGGAACGCATCGATCGCAGACTCGTCTTCCCACGCGGCGAACAGCGCGAGCCGGTGGAGCTGCCACCGCGCAGGCGAGAGCATCGCGGCCCCCAAGCGCATCGGCATCATGCATTCTGCGTGGCGCAGGCCCGCGACCGTGGCCGGCGTGGGCGGACGAACGAGCGCTCCGACCGTGGTCCGAAGTCCTGGCTGCGCGAGGTGGAAGGTGTGAATCACCGGCCGAACCTCGCGCGTGTCTTAGGGCCAGGTCCCCGTGACGACGACGTCATCGACGTAAAAATCGAGATAGATCGGGTCTTCGGAGCCTGAATCGTAGACGCCCTGCTCGAAGTAGACGAGCACCTCGATGGCGTCGCACCCGGGGGGAATGGTGAACGTGCCCGTGATTTCGGTCCACGCATCCGTCGTGGCCGCGACCGAACCGATGCGGAAGAACCCCGCCTCGACGTCGTCGATGCAGGTGCGCTGCAGGGTGGCGGCGACGGCTGCGGTGGCGGCCGCGTCGTGCCCGACGCGCACGAACGCGGAGAGCGAATAGACGACCTCTTCCACGACGCGATCGGTGACGCGTTGGGCGATGCCGTGCCAGTCCGCGCTGCGCTCCGTCACGACGACGCTCTGCGCCCCCCCGTACATCTGCTCGGTGGTCGCTTCGATGGTCACCCCCTCGCCACCGCCGCGCGGGATCCAATCGTTCGTGCTGTCCTCGAACCCGCCATTGAGGATGAGGTCGGGGATCGGAGGCCTGCCGGTCTCCGACTCGCTCTCTTCCCCCTCGCTCGTGGCGCACGCAGCCTCGGCGCACCCGGTCTCGCCGCTCCCCGAGCTCTCCATCGAGATCGAGGACTCCGCTCCGCTTTCGCTCGATCCTGCCGAACCCGTGTCGTCCAGGGTCGCGTCCGTCGCCGCGGTGGTCGTCCCCCCGAAGGTCTCCGTGTCGCGACCCACCGAGAGCGAGCTGCCCGTGGTGCTCGTGCTCGTGCCAGCCGTGGTGCCGTCATCCGTCGACGCCGGTTCGCAGACGCCTTGCGTGCAAACGGAGCTGCCGTCCACCGAGCACTCGTCGGGCGAGACGCACGTGCGCTCGTCGAGGTCGAGAACGAGGGAGCACCCAAAAAGGGACGCGAACCCGGCCGCGGCGGCGAAAAGCGAAAGGGTCTCGATTCGAGGGGTCCGTGAGATGCGCTTGATGATCATCGGGAACGGTGAGTCGTTCGAGGGAAAGAGGCGAGCATCATGGCTGGAACGACGGAGAAGACAAGCCGAAGTTCGACCACAACCTCGGCGCGTGCGCACTCTGCCTCGACGACACGAACGGCCCGCGACTTTCACCCAGCCGGGAGTGGCTCCACGTAGTCACTGTAGCAGTGGAGCACACCTAGTTTTCGCCAGGCAAGGGTCGCGGTCCGGTGCCCACGCGCATGCCCCTCAGCCGGGGATCTCCGGCTCCACGAGCTTCGCCAACAACTCGAGCGACTCCTGCCAGCCGAGCACGCACCCGTCGGGCGGGATGACATCGGGAATCCCCTCCTGGAGGATGCGCAGCTCCGTCCCCACGGAGACCTTCTTCAGCGTCACCGTCACCTGCATCTCACCCGGCAGGTTCGGATCATCGAACCTATCCGTCCAGCGCAGGCGCTCGTTGGGGACGAGCTCGAGGTACTGCCCCCCGAAACTGTGGCTGTTGCCCGTCGTGAAGTTCGTGAACGACATCTTGTAGGTCCCACCGACCCTGGCTTCGATATGATGGACCCTCCCCGTGAACCCATGGGGTGGGAGCCACTTGACCTTGGCATCGGGGTCGAGAAACGCCCGATAGACCCGCTCCGGTGTCGCGCGAAGAACTCTGTGGAACTCTAGTGTGCTCGGCATGGTTTCGTGCCTTTCTGCGGTGCCCTGGCCGCGAAGTTTCTGGGCGGTGCGAGCTCGCCTCGAGCTCTCGAACCCATAGACCACCGTCCGGTCGAGAAATCATCGGCCTCCGCGCAAAAAATCCACGAACGCGCGGAGCGGGGGCGGCATGTGCAGGCGGCTCGAGTAATACAAGAACGGCCCGGGGAAACGGAGCCACCACCGCTCCAAGATCGGGATCAAGGCACCGCGCTCGAACTTCGGCCGCAACCAGTCTTCGAACAAATAGACGATACCCGTGCCCGCGACGGCGGCCTCCACGAGGAGCTCGGAAGCGCTCCCGAGGTTGCCAAACAAGGGACCCGTAGGATCGACTTTCAGGGCCTCCGCACCGCGCTTGAACGCCCATGGAATGAGGGCCCCGTTGGCGTAGCGAACGCGAAGACACGCGTGATCGAGCAGCCCCCGTGGATGGGTGGGGCTTCCGCAGCGCTCCAGGTACCCTGGCGATGCCCCGAGCGCGAAGCGTTGCTCGCGCGGCCCGATGGAGACCGCGACCATGTCTTTCTCCAGCGTTTTTTCGTAGCGCACGCCGGCATCGCAGCCCGCGGCGAGGATGTCCACGGGTTCGTCGTTCGCCGTCACCTCCACCCGGATGTGCGGATGAACCGCAAGGAAGGCAGTCACGATCGGCGGAAGGATCACCTGGGCCACGTACGTCGGAACGTTCAACCTCAGCGTCCCCGCCGGCTGGTCGCGCGAACTCTTCACGACGTCGAGTGCCGCAGCGACCTCGGCGAGCGCGGGACCCAAGCGTTCCAGCAGACGCGCCCCCGCCTCCGTCGGTACGACCGTCCGCGTCGTGCGGTGCAATAGGCGAACACCGACCTCGACTTCCAACCTCCGAACCGCCTCACTCGCACTCGACGCGCTCGTGCCACTGGCGCGGCTCGCCTGCCGAAAACCGCCCGCGCGTGCCACCGCCGCAAACACTCGAACGTCTTCCAAGTTGGCTGGCATTGTTCGGATTTCCGTACAGGCTGTACCGACTGATCGGTCTTATCGTACACTCGTTCTCGGTCCATAGTCCTCGCCATGGCAGACAAACGGCCTGAAACGTTCAAAATCGGGGACCGGACCGTGAACCGGCTCGGGTATGGAGCGATGCAGCTCGCCGGACCCGGCGCCTTCGGACCGCCACGCGACCGCACCAGCGCCCTCGCCGTGCTGCGCGAGGCGATCGACCGCGGCGTCGATCACATCGACACCAGCGACGTCTACGGACCGCACGTCACCAACCAAATCATCCGGGAGGCGCTCCACCCCTACCCGAACCACCTCGTCATCGCCACCAAAGTGGGCGCACGACGTGGCCCGCAGGGCTCCTGGGACCCCGCGTTCTCCCCCGAGGCGATCACCTCCGCCATTCACGACAACCTGCGGAACCTGCACCTCGAGACGCTCGAGGTCGTCAACCTCCGCGTCATGTTCGATCCCCAGCGCCCGTCCGAGGGGTCGATCGAGGCCCCGCTCGCCGTACTCATCGCCCTCCAGCGCGCCGGCAAGGTTCGCCACATCGGGCTCAGCAACGTCACCGCCAGACAAGTCCAAGAGGGCCGCGCGATGACCGAGATCGTCTGCGTACAGAATCTCTACAACCTCGCGCACCGGGACGACGACGCGCTCATCGATACCCTCGCCGCAACAGGCGTCGCGTACGTCCCGTTCTTCCCGCTCGGCGGCTTTGCGCCGCTCCAATCGACTGCGCTATCGGAGGTCGCCCGTGAGATCGGCGCGACCCCGATGCAGGTCGCCCTCGCTTGGCTCCTGCAACGCTCACCGAACATCCTTCTCATCCCAGGAACGTCGAGCGTCGCGCACCTTCGCGAGAACCTGGCTGCCGGGGAGCTCGAGCTCCCCAGCGCGGCCATCGAGGCGCTCGAGCCGATCGCGGCGCGATCGTAAGCTCGCCGCCGAGTCATCGGCGTCCTCCGCACGCCTCAGGGGCAGCGGGGATCTTGCATGTTGAAGAACGAGTCCGGGAACGGCCCGCCGCACGCCGCAGCGTCGTCGCTGCAGACGAAGTCCCACTCGTCCCCCGCGTTCGAATGACAGCTGATGCAGGTCTGCCCCTGATTCGTCGAGATGTCCGCGCCTCGCCGCACGATCTCCGTCGTTCCGTCCGCGACGTCGAGCACGAAGAACTCCCAATCCTTGGACGCCGCGGAGAAACCCGCGCGGCGCTTCACCATGGCCTCGGTGGGGATGTGCTGAATCACCGTGCCCACGGGATAGACACCACCCGCGGGATTCGCCGCGACCTCGAGCGCGTCCGGGAGGTTTCCGAGCAGGTTCGTGATCCGGGCCTTGTTGTCCATCCGGTCCCAGTCCTCGAAGCACTCGAACATCTCCGCCGTCATGTCGAGGTCATCGTCCGGAGAGCCGCCCTCCGAGCTGTCTTCGCCCTCGCCGCTATCTTCCCCGGACGTATCGCTGCCGCTCGTCGTGCTCGCCTCCGAGGTCGTCTCGTCGTCACCGGTCGTCGAGCTGCTGCTGCTCGTCGTCTCGTCGTCGCCCTCGCTCGACTCCGTCGTTCCGCCCGTCGTCGTCTCACCTTCGTCCTCGGACTCACTCTCCGACGAGCTGGACGCTTCCTCGGACTCGCTCTCCGACGAGCTGGACTCTTCCTCGCTCGACGCCGCGGACGACCCCGAGTCCCCGGAGTCCTCGTCATCTGCCGATTCCGCCCCAGCATCGCTCGAGCTCCTGTCGCAACCGACGGAGAGCAACAGAACTACCAACCACTTCGCATGTGCTCGCGACATATTCAGCAAACCCGCGAAACCTTACCACGATCCCGCGACGGAATGAACGATCCGCGCGCGCTCACGGCCAACTCCGACAATGCGCGATCTCGAGAGGACTCCGCGATTCGCCGCTTCCACGGCCTGCGATCTTGGTGAAATCGACCACACGCGGAGCAGGCGCGTCAGTGCAGACGGAACCGCGCATCCATCTCGTCCGATCCCTGGCGCCACCACCGATCCCCAACCGATCGAAGAACTCCCGCGGCGTGGAGCACCACTCGCGGTCGTACGCGGCCACGGTGGACCGGATGCTCAAGACGCCCGCAGAGCGCGGGACAGCCTGGATTCCACGCCGCGAATCTCGAGCGCGACATCAAGAACGGCTTCGACGCGTCCAACCACCTGGTCGACTCCGCGAACAAAGTCCGCATCAGCAAGAGCATCCGCTGATTCATGGTCGCCTTGGGTAGGCGGATCGGCTCGTGGGCGTCTTCGTGTCGCAGCCGCACATCGTGTCACGAGCGACCGCTGCAATCACCGAGGGCGACCTGAACTTGAGGCGGGTCCTGCGGTGACCATGTCTTCCGTGCTCCGCGAGCGTGGATGCGCCCCCGACCCAGCCTCGTCGCGGTGACCTTGAACGTAGCGGACGCTTTGGTAGGCCCCTCGTATGACCGACGCCAAGAGCAAATTCTCGGACCTCGCGTCCTCGTTCAAAGTGGTCATGCTGGTCACCCAGGGCGCCGACGGCTTCTTGAGGGCTCGCCCGATGACCATCGCCGAGTCCGAAGAAAACGGCACCATGTGGTTTCTGACCTCGAAAGAGGGTTGGAGCCGGGATGTCCATGAGGACATCCCCGCGGCGATCACCATGCAAGGCGGGAGCAAGTACGTCAGCATCTCGGGGATAGCCACCGTCGTCGACGACCGCGACCGGATCACGCGTCTTTGGAGTCTGGCCATGAAGCCGTGGTTTCCCGGCGGTCCGTCGTCCCCAGATATCTGTCTGGTCCAGTTCGTCGCCGACCAAGGCGAGTACTGGGACGCCTCTGGACGCAACGGACTGCGTTACCTCTACGATGCGATCAAGGCCGTCGCGAAAGGGGAGCGCGTCGAGGAGCGGGACGAACGCGAACACGGTTCTGTATCTGTCTGAGTTGCGTCGTGCCCAAGCGCGGTCGGACACACAGGAGCTTCGCGTCCGCAGTGGTGACCGCCCGAGGTGATCGAGTCGGCGCGACGATCGGGCGGTGCATCTCTACTCTGACTGCACGGCACCGCGATGCACCGAGCCGTGTCACCACGGCAGCGGACCGGCCTCGTTCGAGAACGTCCCTGTTGGCCCGTTCGCATCGAGCAACGCCAAGCGCACCGGCTGCCGCGCGCCTTGTTCGACGGTGCGCACCCCGTGGAAGCGATTGAGGTCCGTCGCTGTGAATCCGGGACACGCGGCGTTCACCTTGATCCGCGTGGACTCGAGTTCGTTGGCGAACGCGATCGTGATCGCGTTGAGAGCCGTCTTCGAAGCGACGTAGGACGCGTTCGGGATGCGGTACGGATTCGCGGGATCGGTCTGCATCGTCAACGACCCGACCTCGCTCGAGACGTTGACGATGAGGCCCTTCGGCGCGTCGCGAAGCAGCGGAATCATCGCCTGCGTCACTGCGATCACACCGAACACGTTGGTCTCGAACACTGCGCGCACCTCCTCGAGCGCAGCCACGCTCGGTCGCCCTGCGGCGAGGATGCTCTCGAACGAGAGGCTGGGATCGCTGGCGTGGGCGATGGCCGCGTTGTTCACGAGGACATCGAGTCGACCGAGCTCGCTCCGAATGCGTTCGGCCGCCGCGCGGATCGAAACCGGATCGGTGACATCGAGCTGAACCGCCCTGGCGTCCCCTCCCACGCGCTTTGCCGCGGCTTCACCACGCCCGAGGTCGCGCGACCCGACGAGCACGGTGAGACCGTGCATGGCGAGGTCCTTGGCGATCTGAAGGCCGATCCCTTTGTTGGCCCCGGTGACCAGGGCGACGGGTTTGTCGTTCATGCCTCGGTTTTTAGGTCGCCTGGCGGGATCGACTTGTCGGTTCTTGGCGCGTTCTCTCCGCCTCTCTCTGCCAAGAATGTACAAGCGTCTCCAGACCCCGTGGCGTACGCTTCGCCCATGCTGGGCGTCACCGTCCTTCCCGTTTCGCTGCCAGGCCTCCGCGCCGTCCGTTGCACGACCAGCGACCTGTACGCCGGCATGAAGGACTACTACGCCGTCGGACGCGTCGAGCACGGCCATTTCGAATGGTGGGGAAGCGGCAAGGTTTGGCGGAGTGCGCCCGGAAGCATCCAAGTCAAACAGCCTGGTGACGTGCATCGCGACCTCGAGCGCCGCGGACCGACGACATGGACGGTGGTCACGTTGCCTGAGCACGAGGTCAAGCGGGTCCACGGCGAGCGTAGGCCACTCGTGCTCGCTCAGCTCGAGCCGAATGATCCGCGCGCGGTGGCGTTTCACCGCCTTCACGATGCGGCCTGCTCGGGCACGGATCGCCTCGGGCTCGAGGTGGCCGTCACGGAAGCCATCGCTGCATTGGCGACGATTCATGTCGTTCGTTCGGATTACACGCGTCCCGTGAGGCGGGCGATGGAGTACCTGCGCGAGCGCCTGACGGATTCAATCACGCTCGACGACCTCGCCGTGCATGCCGACCTCGACAAGTTCCACCTTTGCCGCGCCTTCCGTACGCAGGTCGGCATGCCACCCCACGCATACTTGACCCGCCTTCGGGTCGCACGCGCCAAAGAGCTGCTCCGTGGTGGTGTGCGAGCCTCCGAGTTGGCGCCGCTCGTCGGGCTCTACGATCAGGCTCAGCTGACCCGCCATTTTCGGCGCATCGTCGGCACGACGCCTGCGCGCTACGGGAAGACGACGCACCCGGTGTGAACGCAGTCGGGTCGCTCACTCAGTGCCCGGTATCCATGCGCGGGTTCGTTCATGGTGCACATGGCGGACAAGCCTCGAGCGCGCTTGCGAGCCTCCGAAAGGGCCCTGATCGAACGTGGATCGGCTACGCTCGGCTCCCGTATGGGCCGTAGCTTCGTCGTCGGATTCATGGCTTCGCTTGCCATCGTTGGATTGCCCGCTTGTGCTTCGTCCGAAGCGAATGGTGAGGCGACCGAAGAAGTGGGCTCTGAAGGTGGCAGCACCGGCTCCGGGAGTTCGGGCGGAGGGGATTCGACGACGAGCGGCAGCACGGGCCTCACCGAAGGCACGACGACGGGAACCGAGGCGACGACCTCCGGGATCGATGCGTCCACCGAGGTCGGTGGGACGGACTCCGGGTCCGACGGCGAGGCGTCTTCGAGCGGTGAAGGAGAGGACTCCTCCGACGTTTCGAGTGGCGATACCGGTGAGGGTGAAACGGGGGAATGCCTCGGCGACGACGATGATTCCGACGGGGTGCCCAACGCCTGCGACGCCTGCCCGGGCTTCGACGACAATGATCCCCGTACGATCGGCGAGAGCGTCGAGATCACCTCGCAGGCACAGCTCGATGCACTCGCTGGCGTCGTCGCCGTCACCGGAAACCTGGTGATTGGGTACTTCAACCCGAGTTCGTCCTACTGGACGCCCATCGACGTCACCTCGCTGCAACCCCTGTCCTGCTTGCAGATCGTCGGAGGAGGGCTCACGGTCGCCGGCGCCGAGAACCTCTCCGACCTCGAAGGCTTGCATACCCTGACGAGCGTCGGAGGCCCGCTCGCGATCGAGGAGAACGCCACGCTCGAAAGCGTGGAGGGTCTCCGCAGCTTGACGAGCGTGGGGGCGTTGGCGATCGACGCGAACGCGGCGCTTCCAAACCTCGATGGGTTGCGCGCCTTGTCGACCGTGGAGACGTCCATGGCGATCAGCGCGAACGCCGTCCTCACGAACGTCGACGGGCTCGGTTCTGTGACGACGCTCGGCAACCACCTCTGGATCATGTCCAACGACGCCCTCGAAAGTTTGGCGGGCTTCAACGGGCTCACCCACGTCGGCCCGAGCTTCTTGGCCGCCACCCCGAGTCTGTGGGTCTTGGACAACGGCGCGCTGCCCCAGTGTGAAGCCGAGCGCCTCAGAGACACCATCGGCACGGAGAACATCGAGGGTGACGTCGTGATCGCGGGTAGCGACGAAACTGGGGTGTGCCCTTAGGGAGCAGCGCTCTGGGTTCACCCAGATTTTCGGGCCGCGGACCTCTTCTCGGCAGGCTTCGCCGAACGCCCCGCTCGCTTGCCGCGTGCGATCTCCGTCTCGAGCGCATCGAACTTGTGCTGCCAGAACGCACGGAACTGATCCAGCCATTGCATGGCTTCCTCCAGCGGGCGCGAATCGATGGTGTAGAGCCGCCGTTGTCCGTCGGCCCTCACAGTGGCGAAGCCCGCTTCGCGCAGCACCTTGAGGTGTTGGGACACGGCGGGCTGGGAGATCCCGAACTCGCGGCCAATCACCTCCACCACCGCGCCCGAAGTCTTCTCGCCGCTGACGAGCAGCTCGAGGATGCGTCTGCGGACGGGATCGCCCAGGAGGTCGAGCGCGTGCATCAGTGCGCCGGAAGCTTACTGTAGAACGCGCAGGTCCTCGCAGCCCTCTTCATCGCCTTCACCTCGCGCTCGCCATGGGCGATCTCCGCCCGCCCCCAATCGTGGGTCGCCCGTTGGAGGTACTGCTTGCCCTCGTCCGACAGACGCCAGCGTTCGAGCTCCTCGGTGACGTCCGCGCCAGACCCGGAGTACGCCTCCAGCCCGAGGAGCCACAGCTCCCAACCCAACCCTGCCGCGCCCGCGCCGTACCACCGCCAGTAGAGCCGGTCGAAGAGGCTCCGCGAGAGGATGTGCTCGACCCGCAGGATCGTGCCGCCGCTCGATGAGGGCGAAACGTGGGCGTGCACCCAGCTGACATCGCCGAACATCTTCCAAGTCACCGCCAACTTCTCGGGCGGCTCGCACTCGAGGACCTCACCTTTGGCGTTGTTCTTGATCTGGAAGCTCCCGCCGAGGCTGAGGTTCCCCGACACGTCGCCGAACCAGCGCGCGAGTCGATCAGGTTTGGTGATCGCCTCCCACAGGTCCTCGGGCGAGGTCGCGAAGCTCCTGCTCGCCGAGACCACGCGGCGCGTCTTCCCCTCGTGGCGGCGTTCGCTGACCTCGCGGTTGACCGCGCCGATTTGAGTCATCACGTCGACCTTCATGGCGTCCCTCCCGTGTTCGCCACGCTTCGCATCATCCCTAGATTATATAAGTCAAACGTTATTTATCGAAAACCCGCACCGCTGCTCGCCGGTCTTGATGAGTCGTTCGCACCGTGGACACGCGACGAGCAAGTTGGCCACGGGCATGACGATATCGCGGCGGGAAGGCGAGGGAAGTCGAGGCCCACGCGAGGCTCGATTCGCCGATTCAGGCGAGGCGGCGCAGATCCGCTGGGTCGAACCCGCGCAGCTCGTCCAGGACACCGTGGCGAACTTTGGCGACCCACTCGGGATCGCTCAGCAGTGCCCGCCCGACCGCGACGAGGTCGAACTCCCCGGCCTCCATGCGATGAATCAAGGCATCGAGCCGTGTCGCCCGAGACGACGCCCCCCCGAACGCCCCCAGGAAATCCCCGTCGAGCCCCACCGACCCCACGGTGATGGTGGGTTTGCCGGTGACCTTCTTTGCCCAACCTGCGAAGTTGAGGCCTTCGGGGCCGTCGATGTTCGGAAACTCGGGCTCCCAGAAGCGCCGCTGCGAGCAATGGAACACGTCGACCCCCGCTTCGGCCAATGGCAGGAGCCACGCCTCCAGGGCCTTGGGATCATCGGCCAGGCGCGCACGATAGTCCTGCTGCTTCCATTGGCTCACACGCAACAAGACGGGGATGTCCGGCCCCACGGCGGCCCGTACGGCGGCAACGACCTCGACCGCGAAACGAGCCCGCTCGGGCAGCGTGGCTCCGCCATAGGCATCGCGACGCAGATTCGTCTGCGCCCAAAAGAATTGATCGATGAGATACCCATGCGCGCCATGGAGCTCCACGACATCGAACCCCAGCTCGCGCGCGTCTCGAGCCGCGCGAGCAAAGGCTGCGATCGTGTCTGCGATGTCCGCATCGCTCATCGTCCGACCGCGCGGGTCTTCGGGTCCGACCAGTCCCGAAGGGCTCTCGACCTCCGCAGGAGGCTCCCAGCGCTCCCGGACCGATCCGGTGTGCCAAATCTGGGGACCCATGCGACCGCCATCCTCGTGCACCGCATCGATCACCGTCTTCCAGCCTGCCAGCGCCTTCGCACCGTGGAAGAAGGGGATCCCCGGATGGTTCCTCGACGCCGGCCTTTCGACGACGGTCCCTTCCGAAAGGATGAGCCCCACACCTCCCGCCGCCCGCCGTCGGTAGTAGGCGGCATTGTCGGGCCCTGGAATGCCATCCGGGGCCTTCCCACGGGTCATCGGCGCCATGACGAACCGATTGGGAAGCTCGAGGTTGCGAATCCGGAGCGGACGGAAGAGTGGCGAGGCGTCGACGGCAGGGATCGGTGCGGTCATGGGAGGGTCTCCTTGCGCTGGAAGGTATCTCCGGGATACTTAGTGTCAACGAGGCACTTCTCGTGCACCAGGTGAACTCGAGGAAACCACCATGCCGAAGTCCGCCGAGCAACACTTTTCCGTGCACTGCCCCAGCCGGCTCTTGTTCGATCAGATCGCGGACAAGTGGTCCATGATGATCTTGACCGTCCTCGACGCCTCACCCCAGCGCTTCAACGAGATCAAGCGCCGGCTCGAGGGGGTCTCCCAGAAGTCGCTCACGCAGACGCTCCGTCGCCTCGAACGCAACGGGATCGTGCAGCGGCGCGTGATCGCCAGCTCGCCCGTCGCCGTGGAATACTCGCTCACCACCCTCGGACGCTCTCTGCTGCCGCCCTTTCGCGCGATCTATCGCTGGACGATCGATCACCTCGGCGAGGTGGAGTCGGCCCGCGAAAGGTACGATCTGACCGCCGGTTGAATCGCCGAGCTCGCGCCCCCCGTTCGCTCCGGTCCCTACCCTGATACGCGATCTCTTTCAGCTGCGGTCGCCGTTGCTGGCGCCACGCGTCGAGATGGCAAAACAACGGCCGCGACCGCGATATGAACAGCGTCGATCGCGGCCTTTGCGGGAAGGGCGACGTCGCGCAGGAGCGCTCGCGCGAGGGCCTGCGCGTCAGGTGTCGTGGCGAGCACCGCAATCCCCTGCGCCGCGGAAAGGCGACGCTGCGCAGCGTCTGCATCGCCGAGTCTCATCTCTTCGAGCACGGCATTCGAGTCTAGCAGCGTCGGGTAAAGATCGCCTTCCTCGATGAGCTGCCAGCTCTGGATCAGGCGGGCGAGGGCTGCGCGCCACGATCGCCGCCGGGCGCTCTGGGCTCGAGACCGCCGCTCACGCGGGGTCAGGCCGCCCCTGCAGCGATTCGGTGCTGAGACTGTAGACCACCGCGTCGACCCGGTCGCGATCCACGTCGTTGGGTAGCGATGACCCACGGCCCGCGGCTTCCATGTGAGAGCGCAGGGCGTCCGCGTGCGCGAGGAGATCGTCGAAGCGTAGGGCCCCATCGCGGATCGCCGAGAGCTCGTCCGCGTCGTCGCGCCGGACTTGGAGGTCCCCCGTTTCGAGGGCCTCGAGGCCCATCCGCATCAGGCGAATCAAGTGCATGGCGTGCTTGGTGTCGTAGCCATGTTGATGCTCGAGCTCACCACGTGCGGGGTTTCGATGGGTCTTCCAGCTTTGGTACGCCTCCCAGTGCTTCATGGCGGCGCGATACTTCTTCTCCGCGTTCAGCACGGAGACGACGCCGGACGGAAGCGCGAGCGCATGGGTGACCACGGGCCGCATACACTCCTCCAAGTCATCGTCCGTTTCACCCAGTCGGAGCACGTCGCGGTAGAACGTCTCGAGTCGCTCCGCAATGGCGATCCGCGTGGACTTGGGCATATCGAAATCGTCGATGCCGTAGCTGCGGATCTTGTCGGCGATGCTCTGCTCGATGCGATGCTGGTCATCGCGATTGAGCGTGCCTCCGGCGCTCGGTAGCCCGAAGTCCTCTCGGGCGGGCTTCTTGGTCGGCGGGTTGAGGAGCCACGCGCGGTGGGTCTTGATCTTCTTGAGCTGCGCCATGGCGTAGCCGAGAAAGGTCTGCTGCACCTTCTTGGTGAGAAACTGGTGTCGCTCGTCGTACAGACGCCGCCACGGGGTCGTCTGGAACACCCAGTCGCGTTCGTCGGCAAACAAGATCTCGAGGGCGTTGGGGTTGGCGGCCGCACAGAGGCTCACGAACTTCGCGACATCGAAGATGACGCACTCGGTTTTGATCGCGAGGGCGCGCGACGCCGTGGGGTGGGCCGCGATCCGGGGCAGGACCGTCGCGGCGAGTGGCTCGGGCAACGCACCCTCGTACTGTTCGAACGTGCGAAACAGCGACAGCCTCACGCCGAGCGGCGCCACGCAGACGCCCCGGAGGTCCACGTCCGAGCCCTCCCGCGCCGTCCCGTGGGCTTGGCTGCCCGCGAGCGTGAGAAAGATGGTGTGCTGCTCGAGCGGGAACATCTACCCCTCCGACCGTGCGGCTGCGAGCCGCAGCCGAACCACGAAATCCTGCAGTGCGGCCGCCGAGGTCGGCTCCTCGGGGAGCCCGCTTGCGTCATGCGCAGCTTGGAGCTTCGCTTCCAGGCGATCCAGGAGCCCGCAATGCCGTTCCAGGTCGCACTCGTCCAGGGCCACCTTCTCCGCAGTGGAGCGCTTGCGGGCCACGAGCTCGCCTATCTCCGCGAACCCAAAACGATCGTTGAGCACCGCGATGTTGGCGACGACCTCACCGGTCTCCATGAGGTGAATGCCGGTGAGCAACACGCGATACGCGTAGAGCAGATGCTTGACCGTCGGCTCGGGTTCCTCGAGCCGCTTGCGACGACCCCGGGCAAAACCTTGATAGTGACGCACCGTGGGCCTCGTCACGCAGCCCTTGCCCAGCTCCATCAGCTCCGCGTGAGCTGGGGTCGAGAGCACCACGAGCGGTGAGAACAGCTGCTCGAGGACATACCCGTTGTGATTCGTCATCAAGCGCGCGAACTTGCGGATGTCGTGCGCCACCCAGTCGAGGTCGATGATGCTCTTGTCCTCGATGGTGATCGTCTCTGCCGGTGGGTGAAGCCCGAGCAACGCGGCGGCCGGCAGCATGAATGCGCCCCGCAGATCGACGTCGCTGTCCGGCGAAGCGAACCCGTACAGGTGGGCGCCGCTGATGGTGGCGAAGACAGGTTCCGGTCCCTTGCGTGCCACCGCGATCAGGTGGTCGCGGTCGAGCGTCTGCCAGACTTCATCCTGTTGTTCGGGGGTCACGGGAGGGCTCCTGCCGCCATGGACGCGAGGGAACGGCGCACAGGGTCTAGCTTCGCATGCGGTGGGCCCCGCGAGCTACTCGTAGCGCGCCGAACGGCGGTTCAGATCTTCCCGCGCAATTGCTCGAGCTCGCGTCGCACACGCTCGAGCTCTCCCTCCGCTGCTTCCGCGCGCTCTTCGTCGGTGAGGAGCAACGTGGTGCCGTCCGGATCGAGCCCAATCCGGACGCGGGTTGCCATCGCCGTGCCCGTCTGACGGAGCCAGGCGTCCACGACCACCGAGCGTACGCGATCGGCATCCGTCGTCTCCACGAGCGTCAGGTCACCGCTCTCCCGACGAAAGACTTGCCACCGCGTCCGCCGTGACGAGCGATCGACATGCGGATCGAAAAGCACCAGCTCTTGCACGCCCAACTCGGCGTATTTTCGAGGGACCTCTTCGTAGTCTTTCAAGCGATCGCTCGAGACGACCTCGAATGCGAACGCCGGCACGATCCCACTCTCCCACACTTTCCACGCGGTCACCGGCGTCCGCGGCTCCACACCAAGCAACACATAGACATCTGGGGAGACGGCTTTTCGAGCATTGAACTGCTCCCAGTAGATGAACTGATCCGCGCCCACCAGCGCGGTGCGTCGACACTCGCGAAACCAGCGCTCCACCAGTGGACGCAACAGCTCCATGATCAAGCGCTGAAGAAAATCTTCCCCCACCTTTTCCGTCACCGGGTAGAAGGTCGCGTCGACAGCTCCCCGGACCGGCTCTCCCATGTCACGACCGTAGCACACCCCACGGACGGACACCACGCCGTGGGAGGCGGAGCGCGATCGGGCGGCCGGCCGCGTTCTCCGATGATCCATCGTGAGGACCGGCGGGCCGGCGTGAAGCCGGCGCTCGCAGCTGTCGCAGAGGTTCGGTCGACTGTTCGCGATCGTCCGCTTTCGCGTCCCGGCATTCCTCTATCTCGGTGTTTGGCTCGGCTACAACGTCTTGATGGGCAGCCTCGATGGCGAAGGCGTCGCCTGGTGGGCACATGCCGGTGGCTTCGCGGCAGGGACAATCGCGGGGCTCTGCCTCCGCGGACCCACGACGCGGATCCATCCCGCGCCCGGCGTCGCAACGCCGCCTCCGCTCCAGATTCAGTTCTGACGCACTTTTGCGCCGGCCTTCACGTCGACGTCGAGCGCAGCAGGCCTACCGACCGCGGTCCAGGTCGGAGACATGACCCCGGTGGATTTCGGCGTCTGATCTTGACGAGCGGTCGGAGGCGCCCGCGCTTCAAAGGACTGGGCATCGAGACTCCGAATCCTCGCACGAGGGGGCGACGGTCGGCTCTGAAAGATCGCGATCGCAGCCAGTATTGGGGAGGAGCAAGAGCGTAAATGCAAGCCACGGACGCATGCGCACGTAGTGCCCGAGCCCATTGTGTTTGGCTCAATCCGTGCGGTGTCGCGGAGGCCAGGTCGGACGCTCGTGGACCTCGCGCGGGTCTCGGCGGAATGGGTCGATCAGGAGCTCTCGGAACCGCCCGCTCCCGTGTCCACCGCGGACACCCAAACTTTTCTGCAATTCCGGTAAGCCCGTGGTCGACAGAGGGGGCATGGCAGCATGCGCACCCACGAAGAAGCGCCTCCCTCACCCCAACGCACTCGTCTACAGCCTCTGCAACTACGATCCCGGTCAGCGCACGTTTCTGCCGCGCGCGATCCTGTCCGAGCATGGCGAGGTCCTCGACAACCTCGACACCGTCGCCGTTTTTATGGCACAGGCCTCCGCTCGACCCGGGTACCGACCACTGGTGCTTGGCCATGCGGACCCCTCCGGCGCCTCCGCGAAGAACCGCGAGATCTCCAAGGCCCGCGCGGAGTCGGTTTGGGCCTTCCTCGTCGGGGATGCAGACCTGTGGCTGCGAAGCCTCAAGGACGACGATGAGCAGGCCGCCATGCGGGTCCTCCTGGACTGGGTCTCCGAACGCTTCAGCTGGGACGTTCACACGGGACACCAGGATGGGTGGGACCAGCGCTGCGACGTCGCGCTCGCCACCTATCGCAAGCGCGCATCCGTGCACCTCGAGACGGAGCTCCGCGAAAGCGACACGATTACACTGGACGATTGGCATGCCGCCTTTGCCCTGATGGAAGGTGCCCTCTGCGCCTCCCTGCTCGATGCACCCGAGTCGCTCCGCACCCTCCGCGATCGACTCGCCGCATCCGAGGTTCGACGCATCGCCTGCGGTGACGCGCTCTCGGAGCAAGGCCCACTCGAGGAGCGCAACCCGAGTCATGACCGCCGCGTCGAGCTCGTCCTTCTCGAGGATGAGAGCTTCGTCCTCAGCGACGACGCCTTGGCCGAGCGCGTCTACGGTCAACGGATCCAGCGCGTCCGCATGCCCGTCGCGACTCGAACCGCCTTGCACCTGGACTACCTTGGCCCCACCGACAGTGACACCAGCCCCCGAGGAGGCGAGATCCTCGGGTCGCAAGACGTTCACGCGACCACGGTCTGGGCCCTCGACCTCGCCTACCGCATTCGGGCCGCCATCGAAGCGCACACTCCCGAGGCGCTCCCCTTCCCGCTCACCCTCTCGAGCCGGGACGCCACGAGCATCGCAAAGACGTACGCGCAACGGTTTGGCTCGAGCGTCGTCAAGGACGTGGTAGCCGCCGCATCGGGCTCTCCCCTCGAACCGCTGGTCCGCGGACTGCTCGCTCGCACAGGCCTCGAGGACAGCGACGTCGCACTCCATCGATGGACGATCGAGCCCTCCCCGCGCTCGAGTCGGCCCGCGAACGCCACGATCGCGCCGACAGCGGATCTACGCAGCTTCGCCGAGCGGGTGCAGACGCGATCCACTTCGGGTTGTCGCCGCGGATGAAGATGCTCGGCCCCCATCCAAAGCAGTGTGCGAGGCTCGGCCATGGCCGAGGACGACGCCCTGACGCGCGACATGATGGGGATCGGCATGAACTTCGCGGCGGAACCGAACGTGGCGGCGCCGATCGAGGCGACGCTCGTGGATGCCTCGTCGCTCGGTATGGACGTGAGTGATCTGCGCGTGCTCTCCGTGCTCACCACGTGGCTCGGCGTCCACGCTGCGCACGTCAACGCCGACCGTCTGGTGCGCTGCGTCATGGAGCACCCGTCCGCGCGCATGCGAGCGTACTGGGCCGCGGTCGCCCGTTGGCTCGGGAAGGACCGTCGATTCGTACGGCTCGCGAAGGTCTACGACGGGGAGGCCCTCGAGCTTCTGTCCGTCGGCACCGAGTTTCAGATCTCCCGGCGAGGCGAAGACGAACGGTTCTCCGGCTCCGTGCTCCGAGTTCCCGCGGGCACCCTTCGTGACCGCGCCGACGATGTGCTGGCGCCCGAGTCCCTGGTCCGTCGGCACGCCGGCTACCGCAATCGCGTCCGGATCGGTCCGACGTGGCGCGCAGACGTGTGGACCGTCCTCGAACGCGACCCCGAGCTGAGCGTGGCGGAGGCGGCTCGCCGCGCGGGCTGTTCGTTCGCGGCAGCGTGGCAGGTGGTCCAGGACTTCACGCTGCTGCGCAGGGCCGAGCGTGTTGGGGCTTCTTCGTAGATCCTCGGGTGATGACGACGCGCGCGGCGTGCACTCGGCCGACTTGCGAGAGACCGAACCTTCGGCCCCGCGAACTCCGCTGAGTTCCGATTGCCGCGATGTTGCGCTCCAGGGTTACTCGCCTGAGTATCCGGAAGTCGATTTTCGACCCCAACTTGCTCATTTGAGTTCCTCCACCCGCGATCTGCGCCGCGGATCTACTCGCGTGAGTATCCGGAGGTCGATTTTCGACCCCAGCCTACTCATTTGAGTTCCGCGAGCGGCGGCCGTCGCCCTCCGGCTACTCGAATGAGTTCCAGAGGTCGAATTTCGGTCTTCCGATCTCCGCCGGAGATCGGCGCCGCCGAATGGCGGTGTCCACCGCGGACAAACGCGAACCCCGGTGCGACCAGCCCTCACTTTTCCTGCACGTCCGGTCGACCGGCGGTCGACAGAAGGGGCATGGCAACCTCGCGCCGAACCATCACCCCACAACAAGCCAGCAACGCCTTCGCCGCACTCGAGCCCGAGCTCGATCGCGTGCCCGCCTCCTCGCTCACGCCCCTGCGCGTCGATCCCCAGCGCGTCGCTGCAATCGCCCACAGCGTCGCCGAGCGCGACGAACAGCCTCCGCGTCTCGAGAAGTTCACCGCTTTGTCCACGGTCGGACTGTTCGACCTCAAGCAGCTCGGGCGCCTGCGCACGATCGCGCTCGCAACCTGGCACGCGCGGCAGCAACAGCTGCGGCATGCCGAGTTTGCCTCCGGCGCGGCCCTCCCCGAAGCGGTGTTCCGCGACGCCCACGCGACGCGTGCCGCGATGCTCCGCGTGCTCGAGTACCACCTCGGTGACACCGCCGACGTGGGGCCGCACCTCGAGTACATCCGCTCCGGCACCGGGTACCAAGACCTCGCCAACGACCTCCAGCTCCTGGCCGATCTGTACGACGACCCGCGCGTGCGAGGCATCATCGAGATCGACACGCGGCACTACGACGCTGCGGATGCCAAGCTCGCGCGCGAGCTCGCTGCGCAGATCTTCCGGTCGCTAGGGTTACTCGCGACTTCGGACCTCGTGCGGTGGGCCGCGACCGTCAAGCGCTGCTGGGTCCTGCTTTCGCGCACGTACGACGACGTCCGCAGGGTGGGGCAGTTCGCGTTTGGCCGTGAGGAGGACGTCCAGGTGACGTACCCCTCGCTCGTGTCTTCGACGCGTGCTCGCCCCCGGCCGCGGTCCGGGGAGGACGACGATTCCGGAACGCCGATTGAAGATGATCCGCTCGTCGATCCCGTCACGGACGACGGGGAATCCGTCGACCTCCCGGCCCCCGTGTGAGGTCGGCGGCCAGGGCACTCTCCTTCGGGTGCTCTGGATCTCATTCGACGCTGCCGGTTACTCGGCCAGCGGATCCACGCATTCGAAGGTTCTAGATTCGACATTCCGAGGTCCAAATGGTTTGGAGATTGAAGCTCCACGACAAGACGTATGATTTACTGTCGTCGAGTCCGTTCGCAGCGTCCGGGTCGATCGCCGTCCCACTGCCACCGTTGCACGCGGCGGGTCTCGCTCCCGAGCTGGTTCGCTCGAATCGGCGCAATCAAGCTCTGGTTCGTAGAGCCCTCTGTGCGAGTCCCAACGTGACGGGTGCTGGCCTTCAGGAGGCGTTTGCCAAGGCCCTTCGCGAGGGGCGCCTTCGTCTCGCACTCGTCGTGAGCGACTTTCAGCGCGTTCCGCCACCGCTCGATTGGAAGTGTCGCGAGGAAACATTCAACCCCTCCGAGCTCGAAAAGCCCGCGCGAGGGTTGATCCTCACGAGCGTGGACCCTCGCTTCGTTCCCTCGGTGGACGCGGAGAAACTCACGATGACTTGGGATGTCATTGGCCTCGTCACCGAAGCAACGCTCGAGATTCAGGCCACGGGTCACGAGCCTGCCCTGGTCTTCTCGCGTCCCCTCAGCCAGGCTGAGCTCGCTGGCGGTCTGCGCCTTTGGCAGTGGGACGGCAAGACGAGCGTCGGTAGCGGAGAGCTGAGTGGGCGCTACGTCAACCCCCTGTTTGCCCCCTACCACGTCTTCATTCGTTTCGAGGATGCCCATGGCGGAGGGAAAACCGACGAGAAGTCGACGTGGGTCCAGTACCACAGTCTCAGCCTCAAGAAGGGCGCTTGGACAGCAGACGAGGAGCTCAATCCTCCGACCTTGCCCGCCGACATCATTTCACCGGATTCGGCGCGTTTCCAACGCTACAAACTCAACAAGCTTGGGTACTGGGCTGGGCCTGTCACCCGCGAGGTCCATGACCATGACAAGAGCACAAAGAACCACGACCATCGTCTGGGTAGAGCCCTCTCGAGCTATCGCGCCCACATCTCCAAGTACGTCAGCGACTCCGCGATGGAACAAAGTGCGCTCGACCGAACACGTCTCGGGGAGTTGCTCCGAGAACTCGACATGGGCACGGGACGTACCGAGTCGCTCGACCTCCACGGCGACCCCTTCGCGCACGAGTCCGACTCCGCGAGAGTGTTCGTCGAACTGCCCTGGCTCTCGGACGCGGCCCGCCACGAATCCGAACGCCCGGAGGTCGACGAGGCGCTCGTCAACCGTCCGATGATCCCCGTGGAGGTCGAGATCTTTCTGACGGGGCACAAGGGTACTCGAGTGCACGCACCCGAAGCCATCGGTCCCGTGAGGGTGAACTGGCAGGTCCTCCCTCAGCGCGAAGACATGAACACGCTCGAAGACGCTCCACCTCGAAACCTACCCAAGCGGTATATCGAGAAGGTCTACGCCTCGGCAAGGTATCAAGACGCTGGCGGAGCCAACTGCCCGGCGCGACACGGGGGGCTCATCGGCGACGGAGAGGACTGGGCGTCGGCTGCCCTTCTCGGAAACGAGCACGAACCATACGTCGTCGAGTCCGATGCCCAGAAGAAGGTCCTCTACTCGCGAGCATACGTCGACGAGCACGACCTCTACCCAGATCGTGATGGACGCGCTGGTTTCATGTTTCATCCATCGAGGATCGGAGGGGATGCTTACAGGATCACCGCGGAGCTCGACTTCGAGGGCTTGCCCAACGCGGAGACGCTGACAGCGCAACACAGCCACTTGGAGCTCGTGCGTTCGGGGACGTTCACGGTCTGGCGACGTTCGTCGTTCGGGACGATCGCCTGGCCGTACGAGATCGCCGAGAACCAGATTCAGCACGCCGTGGCGGCCTTTCGTCAGGCATACGTGGAGCTCGAGGTGCGATCCTCGAAGCCCGTGTTGAACGTCTTGAGTCAGGCGGCGTATGAGGAAGCTACCGAACCGGGCTTCAAGCTCAATGAACACGGGATTTTTGGAGGAAGCGTCCGAGAACAACTTCCCGGAGAAAGCAACGCCGACTATCCCTCCGTAGCCGCGGAGGTCCTCGAGCCCTATTGGCGGAACTACGACGTGGAGAAGCCTCCGCCTCCCCATGAACTCGACGACGCCGTGGTCCTCAGGTGGCTCCGCGCACTCGCGCTCGAGGGCTACCACGACTTCCAGGTGGCCTTTCCCGGAGCCGTGCCCGTCCTCGTCACGCAGATCACACGAATCCCCCTCGACGTCGGACCACAGTCACAGCTCTGGCACGATCGTCGGCTGTTTCTCCCGGGGGAGACGTTCTCCCCCGCAATGTGTGCCATCCAGCATGACGCGGATCCTGTGACCCTCGCGCATGAGCTCGGCCATGCCCACCTCCTGCAGCACAGCGACACCCTGGGGGTCACCGCGGTCACGCCGCCGAAGATGGAAGACCATGATACCCTGGACGCGTGCCTCATGTCGTATCGCCCGGGAAAGAGGTGGTTCTGCGGCAAGTGCAACCTTCGCCTGCGAGGGTGGGCAGTCGGACTCTTCCACGCTCGAGATAGGGCACCATGACCTTTCGTCATACTCATGACGTCGGTCGATGGATCCGAATCGCGTCTATCACCGTCGCCGTGGCTCCCGGGTGTTCGCCCACCCCTGAAAGCGGGCGCGCGCGAGCACTGTGTCGTGGGCTACCGGCACCGACGAGTCGGGGTGTCCGTCAGGTGCGCTTTCTTCTCAGCGATCCTCACTATGCCTACGCAAGCTGGGCGGCCAAAGGCATGCATCCACAACTTGGGGTATCGTACGGTCTCCTCTCCGGGTGGACCTTCTATCACCCGGCAGAGCGTGTGAAGCCATCGACTACCGGATACGAGGTGGCTCTGCAGGTGTTGGACCACCCGCACCGCGGGCGTCGTCAACTTCATCTTCGCAAGATCGGTGAGTTGATCACGCTGGAAATCACCCAGCCTCACGATCCAGAGCTCTACTATTGCTGGAGCACCACGCTGCACACGTTGACCGTCCACGTGTTGGATGCGCAGGGCACCCCACGACGGGCGCTCCTCGGCCCAGGCATTGCGCCCGGGGAGCCGCTGACTCGGACATTCCGTCCCGCGAGCGTCTCCCCGTTGCCACTCACCGCCGAGCCAGGGCTGCACGAAGTGCTATGGATCCAAGGGCAAGCGCGGGGCGAGCCCATGTTGGCCTGGCGGGGCCGATACGTGCCGCTCGAAGAGGGCGTTTTCACGGTCACCGTTTCCGAAGACTTCCGCGACACGTGGCCTTCGTCCGAGGGCTGCTTTTCGGGGCTGCACACGGCCCTCGGCCACCACGAGTTTACCTTTCGAGGAGGGACTGGAGTGGCGCCGTTCGACGCACGAGCGTGGGTGCTGGACTTCGAAGCGATGCGACCGAGCATGGAACGTTTCATTCTCGACCACCGCGTCGAGCCGATCGAGATCGTCTCAAACACGGTGAAGATCATTGTGAGGCAGAAGAAGTCGCGCCAGCCCTGAGCGACGCATCATGGACCACGGGAACACCGCATGAAATCGGACTTTCGTTCTCATCGGGCGCAGCATTTCACCGCGGCGTTCATCGGCAGCTTGGTCCTCGCGGCGGGTGCGATCGGTGTTTCTGTGCTACGGGCACAAACTCCACACCACAAGCTCCGCGTAGCGCTCGAGCAGGTCGAGCGTCGCCTGCAGCTGGACTCGGTACCGAAGCTGACGGATCGAGAGCTTGCCCCCATTCTCGAGGCCCCTACCGATCTCGACCCCACACTTCGGCGGCGCTGGCTGCGGGTCGTACGAGCGACGGTCATCGAGCCCCTGTTCAAGCGCGACCTCGCTCCGCTCCAGGAGGTCGCCAGGAACCTCCAATACCCGCGGGAGAGCACGGAGAGGGTGGACGTTCACGATCGACTGAGGTCGATACTCCTCCTCTCGAGTCCTCGTGAATCGGAAGAGCCCGGCCTCACCGCGCCTCAACGCCAATGGCTGGCGGACCGTGCCGCATCGTACTGGCGCGCGACGGACCCTCGCGCCGTCCCTCCTCCTGCGGTCGAGGCATACCTCGCTCATGCCCACCGCGAGCCAGAGTGGCTGCTACCCCGCGACGCGGAGCTCGTCAAGGACGTCCGATACGTGCTCGCGTTCGACGTCCAGAGTGTCGATGACCAGATGGTGCGTCGTCTCGAAGTCGAAAGCGAGTTTCCCGGTTTTGTCGACGCTGAAATGCTCGTCGGTACGAACGCTTTGCGGACCGACGGATCGATTCCCGGCCTCTACACCCGGGATGCGTGGGAGTCCTTCGTCCGTGACGCTCTTTTCGAGCTCAGCGACGAGTCCTCCTCGACGGAGAGTTGGGTTCTGGGCCAGGTGGATCGACGTCCGGCTGCGGAACGCTTGCGCAGTCTACGGGCCACATACTTCGAGCAGTATCGCAACGCGTGGTCCCACTTTCTAGGTACGCTGCGGTGGGAACCGCCAACGATCTTCGACGAGAGTTACGCCATCGCAGAATCTCTCTCTGAGTCCGATCTCGCGCCCCTGCGGCGCCTCGTGGACGCCGTCGACTACCACACCCAGTTGATCGACGGTGACCCATACGAACGTGCCCTTTTCAAGGAGACCAAGCCGAGAGACTTTTTCTCCCCAACGCCCACCTCCATCCGTCAAAGGTTCGCGACGTTCGTCACGTTCGGAAGGCCTCCGGGAGTGCCCGGCGCGCCGCTCGTACTTCCGCTCGACGTCTATCGCGACGCCCTCATCGAGCTGCAGCACGGCCTCCGGCCGTTCATTGTCTTCGGAGGCAACGAGGAGTGGCACCGTGCAGATGCTGCGATGCATGCGTTCGAGCGAGACGTGGACCGCATGCTGGAGGATTGGGCCGATCCACATTGGCGTATGATATGGGAGCGGCTGCTCCAGGCCCCGCTTGTGGAAGAAGCGATCTGCGGTCGGGAGTTCGTTCCCATGCAAGCGAGACGAGGGACGCGCACCGTGACGGGCGGAGCCAACGTGTTGACCGCGCCGATTGCTTCAGAATAGCGACACGACTTCGGACTGTAATCGGCGGTGTCTGGCGATCGTTTCTTCTCCCCTCGAGGTCGCGCAATCCATGATTCGCCCCCGGACCCGCCTACAAGCGACGGCGCCGATAGAGCCGGAATGCGCCGTCTTCGAAGCGAATCCATGGATTGGATGGCACGCCCGCGGGCCTTGCGGCGGGCGCATGTCGCCCGAGCCACGCCTGGAGGATCGCGTTGGCTTCGAAGCCTCCGACCTCTATGAACGCCGGAGGCGGAAACACGGAGCAGTCAATGCCCCATTCAACCTCGTAAATCTCACCTCGATGCGAGAAGGTCTCTTTGCCCATTTCGACATCCTTCCAACACGGCGGTTACCACGATGCGCAGCACGCCTCGGGTCCCCCTCAGAGTTCCATTCCTCACAACTAACGCTCGTTCGTTTTCGTGTCAAGCACCATGGGTTCGCCGCGTGCCCAAGCGCTCGCCGGCGCCCGTTCCGGTGCCCGGTGAGCGCACGGAACCCGGGACCGGCTTTCGGGACCGGTGCCCCCGGCTCAGCGGCAAGTCGTTGCTCCTGACGTCGGATTTCGCCCTCTCCGCTGTCTTGTGCGAGGGGCGCACGGCGTTGGTAGGCGCACGGCCATGATGAGGCTTCACCACAGGCTTGCAGATCAATCGAGAAGTCTTTGAAACCCCGCGGAGGATCGTTCAAGGAGCGCCCGAAGGCTTTCCACGTTTCTAGGTAAGACAAGAGTGCCAAGTTCGGCCAACATAATCTCTTCAGTTAGGTCGCCAATCCTCGCAGGCATTTCGCCATGGGGGTAGTTCAGGTACCACTCCGCGTAGAAGAATGACGCGGCACTTGACACAATCTTTTCCAAGCCCAACGAAGAAATGTTAGAAACCGAGCAGCCTACACCCGTCGCAAGCATCATTGCGCCAGGCACATCCGCCAATGTCTCTGCCGACCTCTTTAATCCCTTAGGGAGCTTCTGATTGACTCTTTCCGCCAGGGTCGAGGAGCACACCACTCGTGACCCGCAATACAGCTCGTTCCATAGCGATTTCCTAGAACTCCTGCGCGATGCTGGACGAGGTCCCTCCAGGAACGCTCTAAGACGAAAGTCAAAGTTACCTAGACCCTCAATCTCTGAAATAGCAATCAACCATACACCAGGCCCTTTCTGACCAAGTGAAAGGCATGCGTTCGAGGGTGCAAACGAGACTACCCGAGGTCTACACTCATATACCGTTTTCGCGCCAACGAATCGGACTCCAACGTCTGAGATAGCCCAGGCGCCGTGATTCAGTCCCGACCAGACCTGCGACCACCCAATATCGGACGAGCGCAGCCTAGCTGGGAAGAGGCAGGCAGCAAGCGATGCGTCGTCTTGATCCAGGATACTCTTAACTATCACAGCGAGGGCCGCTCTTACCACATCGGCTGAAACTAGCGAAAGCACTGAGGCATCCGCCGAAATACCGTTCCGTTGAAGATTGAGCGGAAGGTTTCCATCGTGATCGAATACCGAGATCGTAGGACAGCGAATTTCCCAGAGGTCATCCGGACGAGCTGTCGAGACCATTGCATTGCAGACGCGGATGCCGTTACAGTACAGCTGTTGCTCCCTGTGAACGTATCTGTTTCGCACGAACGTCCATTGGATATCCTGGAAGTCACAGCTCTCCACTCGTCTCCACTCTGCCGGAAGCACGGAGTTCGAGCCCGGAAGAACCGCTGGCGGCCGAGAAGCAGGGGCTGCATTCTTAGGAAAGACGTAGCTAATCCTGGGCCATTCGAGTTGATAGTGGTACCACGGCGACAGAACTCCTGCCTGGCCCATGCTCTCTCGCTTGTCTTGTTCTTTCAACCTCTTTAGCGCGTTTGCCGAAAGAAAGACTCGAACAGTTGTTCCGACCGGAGCGGAGCATCGCCAAAGCTCAATGACCTCGTCATCAATCTTTGCCGAAAAGCGCCAACCGCCGTCGTTTGGACTGTCGACGTGGCGGGTCGTCACTTCGATACGTGGCCCAAGTAGGAATGAAGCCAGCGCCCCAACGCCAAATCGACCAGACCTTGCGATTTTGGAGCGACCTGACTTGTCCAGGTGAAGGTCGTGCCACGCGTCCGATCGCCGAAATGACGCACCAGCGCAAAGAAAGTAGCTCCGAATGGTTCCTGCCGTCATCCCGACGCCTTGATCGGTGACCTGAATCCATGGATTGCTGGAGTCAGTCTCATTTAGTTCAACATGAACCTCGAACGCCTTCAACTTTTCTCCGATATCAGCTTCATCTAATGCCAACATCGAGGCTCGTTCACGACATGCGTCAACCGCATTTTGAAGCAGTTCACGAATACCAACACGTGGATCTCCGCCATAGAGTGGGCCGATGAGAAGCTTCAGAACCTCTGGTGCGGATGAAAACCGCATTTCCTCTTCGAAGTATGGACGACCATGGCTCGCGCAATCCAGATTTGAACGAACTCTCCGAAGGCAGATGCCAAGGTTGCACAGTTTGGGGAATCTTCCATAGACTTCGCCGAGATTTGCCCAGACCGAATCGAGCTCGTTCTGAAGTCCGCCGAGGAGGCTCTTTGCGCGGAAGTGAGTTTTCGGGTCCGTCGGTTCGATGCAAACATAGATTGCTTCAGGATCGTCGTGCGCATCATGAACATCTTGCACTGCCGCGTGAAGTGACCACTCACGTTTCGAAACAGGGCTGCGAAGGGACCGGACTTTCAGTATTTCTCCGGGTGCACGCGCGCTGTGAATCTGAAGATAGTCTGCGATCCTTAGAACGGCCATTACGAATGGCACGTGCACCTGACGTCGAACGCGACGCTCATTAGGCTCCAACCACTCTATCGCGGCGCGCAATTCAACCCCGTGACTTCGCGCAACGACGCCCGCTATCTTGCGATACTCGATCGGCAACTCAGTCATATTCAGGCGATCATCGGCGGGACCAGGAACCCCCCAAATAGCTATTTCGTGCGCAATTCGAGGGTGGTGTCGACGAACGAACTCACCAATCAGCAGGCGGTCACGCTCGGTCCAATCGAGGGGATCTGGCGGAGGCGTCCTCGATGGCCGTTCGTCCCCAAAAATCCTGACCAGCTGATCCGAGTTGAACCGGGCCGCTTCTCCGAGAAAGTCTCGGTATAGCACCACGAACGATTCATCGTCTGGCAGCGCAAGCCTTGCGCAATCATCCGCAACGATGGCCAGAAACCCATCTGCGCTAATATGCATTGCGCAATCGTGAAGCAGAGTCGCGGCGATGAGAACGACCACATCGTCAGCGGTAATCGCAGGCCAAGCCTCGTCCCGAATTAGGCTCGCTGCTGTCGTCAGCACCTCTCTAATGTGTTGAGGCCCGTGATCGGTGTAGCCCGGGAAGAAGACGAGCTTATTGTCTTGAAGCCACGTCTCGAATCTAGCCAGGATGATATGGGCCGCTCCGTTGAGGGACGAGTTAGAGGCAAGGCGTTCCTGAAATTCCGTTGGGAGACTGATAGTCATGGGTGTCACGATTTCGCGTCACACTTTCTCGAGTGACTCCGTGCGCCGTCATTGGACGCGGGCGCTTCTTTGTACCCGGTCAGAATGTGTCTGATTGCGCCCCTGGGGCAACGTTGGAGCGTGATGGCAGACGTCAGTACGCTTCCGCTGCGGAAAACACGCGAAGTCGCCGCGTTGCACGCGTGCAGTGTTTGCCCTCGCCGCAGCTGACGGGGTCCGCACGGACCCGTGGCGCGGTTCGTCGCAATGGGCTTCGGACGCTCCTGGCGGAAAACCACGCATAGCATCTACCCTCACCCCGCGAGCGGCTGCTCCAACCGCCGCTGCACCGCGTCCGCCAGCGTCTGCGGCGTGAACGGCTTCTCCACGAACGTCCCATCATTCCCCTGCACCCCCTCCTTCGCCACGACCTCGTTCGCATACCCGGACACAAAGATCACCCGCAGATTCGCCGCCCTCTCCCGCAACGCCGCCGCCAGCTGCGGCCCACTCATCCCCGGCATCACCACATCCGTCACCAACAGATCCACCCCCGCCGGATTCGAATCGTAATACCGCAACGCCTCCGCCCCATTGCTGAACGCGAGCACGTTGTACCCGAGCGGCTCCAAGATCCGCATCCCGAGCGCCCGCACCATGGGCTCGTCCTCCACGAGATAGATCGTCCGCGAGGCCCCGAGGTTGGGCCGCGACTCCCGAACCCTCCCGCGCTCCACGGGATCCTCTTTGCGGTTGGTCGTCGGCAAGACCATCGTGAAGGTGGTCCCGATCCCCACTTCACTCTCGACGCTGATCTCCCCCCCGCTCTGCCGCACGATGCCGTGCACGGTCGCGAGCCCAAGCCCGGTGCCGCGCCCCATGTCCTTGGTGGTGAAGAAGGGCTCGAAGATCCGCGGCAGGGCCTCGCTGTCGATGCCACACCCGGTGTCGCTGACGCGGATGCACACCGTCGGAATCTCGCCGGCGCCGGGCAGGAGCTCGGTGCCGCCGAGGACACGCTCGGTGGAGATCTTGAGGATCCCGCCCCCAGGCATGGCATCCATGGCGTTGATGGCGAGGTTCACGAGGACCTGCTCGAACTGGGCGGGATCGATGAGCACGCAGCCTGCGTCCGGGTCGAGCTGGGTCAGGATCCGTACGTCGTCGCGCAGGAGCCGGACGAGCAGCTGTTCGGCGGTCTTGATGGCCCCGTTGACGCGGACGACCCGCGGCTGCATGACCTGACGCCGGCTGAAAGCGAGGAGCTGGCGCGTCAGGGAGATCGCACAATCGGTGGCCTGGACGAGGCTGTCGATGTCGGGCCGCAGGGGGGAGTCTTCATCGGTGGTGCTGAGCGCGAACTGGGCGACGCTGCCGATGACGGTGAGGAGGTTGTTGAAGTCGTGGGCCACGCCGCCGGCGAGCTGTCCGAGGGCTTCGAGACGCTGGGTCCTGTGGAGCTGCTCGGCGAGGAGGCGTTCCTGGGTCATGTCGCGGAAGACGAGGACCACGCCATGCAGGTCGCCATCGGACTCGACGATGGGGGCACCGCTGTCGGCGATGGGTCTGCGAAAGCCACTCTTGGCGCGGAGGACGGTGTGGTTGGCGAGGCCGACGACGACGCCTTCGCGGAGGACCTTGCGGACGGGGTTCTCGACGCGCTCGCCGGTGTATTCGTTGGTGATGTCGAAGACCTCCTCGACGGAGCGGCCTTTGGCGTCTTCGGGGGACCAGCCGGTGAGTGAGGCGGCGATGGGGTTCATGAAGGTGACGCGACCCTGGGTGTCGGCGGAGAGGACGGCGTCGCCGATCGATCGCAAGGTGGTGGAGAGCCAGCGTTCGCTGCGTTCGAGGTCGCGGCGGCGCTTCTCCTCGAGCTCGAGATGTTGGCGGCGGACGACGAAGAGCAAGGCGATGAGGGTGGCGTTGACGCAGACGGGGAGGGCGACGTCTTCCCAGCTGTACTGGGGATTGAGGAGGAGGAGAGGTGCGGCGAGGAAGCCGGCGACGCCTACGGCCGTGGCGCCGCGCGAGGGGAAGAGCGCAGTGGCCACGATCACCGCGATGTTCACGAAGATCACCGTCTGTGGGTGATCGAAGGACGCCCAATAGGTGGCGACGAGGACGGAGACAATGGTGATCCACGCGGCATGGCGGTAGCCGCCGCGGCGATTGAAGGTGAAGGCGAGGGTGAGGCCGGTGACGAAGACGGCAGCGGCCTCGAAGGTGGCGGTGGCGTAGGGGGTGGCGGGAGCGAGCCAGCGGGGGAGGACGCCCCAGCCGAAGATGGCGCCAAAGGGGATCAGAATGGCGAGCAGACCGGCGAGGAAGCGCCGCTTGTGCTCGGCTTCGAAATCGTTTCCGGGAACACCCGCGAGCAGGGCATTCCAAGCGGTTGAGACGAAGTTGGCCACCCGTGGGAATGGAGATGGTCGCAGACGATGCGCATCGTTCGACCGCGAAGCTTTCGATTGGGGCCGGCTCGAATCAGGCCGGGCGCGCGGGAGTGTGCCGCGTTGCAGGCTTTTTGGACGCCCCAAGGTCAGTGGGCGGCGAGGCGGTTTCGGATCCGTGGCCCGTCCTGACCACGTCCGAAGATCAGCCGGTGATGCCGTAGCGCTCCCAGAGCTGCTTGAGGAAAAGGAAGCGGTAGTCGGCGGCCGCGTCGGGTCTGGGCTCGCCGCCTGGACCGGTGGCGATCATCGTGCGGAGCTGTCCCATGAGGTCGCGCCATGAGATGCGGATCTGGCCTCCGGCGATCTTGGTGCCCGCAGGTGCGTCACCCTCGTAGATGGAGACGAACAAGGTGGTGGCGTCGTCCCAGATGTCGAAGCCGGGGTCGTCGTGGATCTCCTTGTGACCGTCGAAGAAGTATCGGCGGCCCTCGACGCTCTGCAGCGGGAGGCGATAGGTGATCCGGGCGGCGCCAGGCTTGTGGGGATCGGCGACGAACAGCGCGAACTCGCCACCGGTCGCGAGCATGGGCGCACGGGAGAGGGCCGGTACGTCGACGGTGCCCACGACGGCCGCAGGGAGCGTGCAGTTCTTCAAGGTGGCGTCGAGGTCGTCGACGTACAAGTTCACGATCATGGTGCAGGACGTGGAGACACCGCCGGTGATCGATTGCACGACGATATCGCCGGACATGCGCTCGGAGACCTGGAGCGTCGTGGATGGCAAGGGTTGGGGCTTCTTCGCGTTGGGTGCTGCGGGGTTCTCGGAGGGCTTCCACTTCTGTGCCTCGGCGAGTTTGCGTGCGTTTCGATCGGCGAGGGCCGAGATCGTCAAGAGCGGGTTGATCCCGATGGAGCGAGGGACGATCGAACCGTCCGCGACGTAGAGCGAGGAATAGGTGTTGCCGTTGACCGGGGAGGAGAAGACGCGGCCGCTGTGATCGACGACGCCGTCCTCGGCGGCCTCGGCCATGGGACAGCCGCCGAGCGGGTGGACGGTGATGAGGTCGTAGCCAAACAGGCGATTGAAGAGGGGGTTGGGGATGAACGTGCCACCGAGGCCCTTGGCGATGATCTCGAGTTGCTCGTTGATCCAGGCGTATTGGGGCTTTGGCTGGGATGCCCCCGGTTCGCTTTGCCCGGCGCCGGGCCAATGGAGTTCGACGCGGTCGTCGTCGAGCCTGATCTTCCCGCCCGAGTCGTCCTCGGACATGACGAGGAAGGTCACCGTGTTCTGCATGGCGCCTCGCTCGGCCCCGCCGGGCAGGAACGACTCGCCCACGCGGACGAGCTCGCGCGCCTCTTCCAAGAACCCGTCGAAGTTCTCGCGGCCAATGACGCTCGCCAAGCAGGCCATGGCCGCCGGCAAGACGCCCGCGACGACGGCCGGGATCACGCCTTCTTCGATCGCGAAGGGGATCTTGGCGTCGGGATCGTCGCGGCGATCGATGATCCCCGTGACGCAAGGTCCGGGACCCTCGGAGAGCGAGCGCGAGCCAAGGCCGATCCCGTGCACTGGTTTGCTCGTGTTGTACGCGAATCCAATCATGTCGCCGTTGGCGGAGAATCCGTGTCCCACGCGGTTCGAGCACGACAGGCCCTTCCGCTTGGACCGCAGCAGGATCTCGCTCGATCCCACGACGCCCGCGGCCAAGATCACGACGTCCGCGTGCAGGAAGAGCTCGGGCGCGTCGTAGACCTCCCTGCCGCTGCCGATGGGATGAAAGTAGACGCGCCAACCGTCGCCGGCTTGCTCGAAGTGACTGACCTGGATCCGGCAGAAGATCTGTGCACCGTGATCCTTGGCGTCCGGTAGATAGTTCTTGGTCAGCGTGTTCTTGGCTCCGACGTTGCAACCCGACGTGCAGTCACCGCAGCCGTTGCAGGGGTCCTGCGTCACCCCAAACGCGTTGACCCGTTTCTCGAACGTGACCGCGAGCGGAGGGCGGCCAACGGTTGCAGGCACCTCGAACGCCTGCGCACCGGCCCGCAACGCCCGGAACTTGTCGAGCTCCTTGGCGTCGGGGTAGCGATGCACGCCCAGGTTCGTCTCCACACGCGCCATGCAGTCCTCGACGAGGCCGGCCTCGACGTCATCGCGCAGGGCCTTGGGCCACCGTTCGTCTTCCCAGACCTTCGGATGCGGTCGCAAGACGACGTTGGCGTTGATGAGCGAGGTACCACCCAGGCCGCACCCGTGGATCACGGAGATGTCGGGGCCCGCGTGAACGGTGAACAGCGCGTCGGCGTCTCCGAACTTCTGTCCGCGGCCCTCCACCTGCAGCTCGGCGAAACCTTGGGCGGGTGTCTTGGGGAAGCTCCCCGTGGGGATCTCCTTGCCGCGCTCGAGCACGCACACGGAGACGGGGCTCCCATCGGCCTTCATGCACCGGGATAGGATGGACGCCGAGATCGCGCCGCCGTAGCCCGAGCCGATGATGACCACGTCGTAGCGAGGCGAGAGCGCACTCAGCGGTGAAGACAGCCCGGACATACCAACCTCCCGGGAGGAGGCTAACCGACGGAGCGCTCCGGCGATATTTCAACGCAAGTCGGTCGGTCACGCCCAGGTCACTTTTGGTGCCGCGTGTGGTTGTATGACCGAGATCCAGCTCGAGCGTGCGTATCCGGTCGGTGGAGCGCGGCGGGATCGTGCCGAGACCTTCGCTATTGTCCGAATTGCGTGTGACTGCGGCCCGTCACCCGCCCACTACAGCTCGAACGGACCCGCGTAGTCGTCGCCCCTCCGCACGGAATAGCGCCCGTTCTTCGGCATGCTGAGCGTGAGCAGAAACCAGAACGGCGCGCCACGTTCGACGCGAACGTTGCCCGCCGCGTCCGTGAGCAGGAGCGCACCGAGCTGATGTTCACCCGGTCGTGCGTCGCTGAAGAGCCCGATGAACTCCAGTTCCACGGCGTCCGGAGGACGAGCGCGCCACGTGAGCTTGGAATAGGTCTTCATGTAGAGCTTGCGCAACCGGTCCGCCACTTTCGTGGGAACACGGGGTTCGTCGCGTGCGGGGCTCATCGCGTCAACGGTATTCGAACTGCGTATCCCAGGCGACCTTGGCGACCCGCGTGCTGCCGCGACCGAGCTCCACCGTGAACGTCCGCGTCCCGTGCGGCGTCTTGAGCTTGAGCACGGCAGGTAGGCTCGCGGCGGCTTCGGCTTTGTCCGAGTTGCGCGTCACCGCGACCGTCACCGAGCTGCGCACGGAGCGGAGCGTGAGTTGCTCGCTGCCCGCCGCCTCGCGGACGCGCACCCCCTCGGGCCGCAGCGCGGACAAGCGCCGGCCCTGGCCGTCGATGATCGCGATGTCGAGGTCCCCGGCCCCGGACCAGGTGAGCTCGGCCTTCAGATCGCCGCTACCGAGCGAGGGCGTGCTCGCGAGCGCCCCTCGGCTACAGACGGCCAGCCCCTGCAGATACGAGGCATCCTTGGGGTCGATGCTGACGAGCGCGCGGCGATGCGAGCACGCGCGGCGGAGATCGCCTTTGCCTTCGTAGGCCGCGGCCAGGCGCTCGTGCGCGGACTCGGAGAACGGGTTGCTGTCCACGACGCTGGCGTAGCCGCGCAGCGCCAACGGGTCGCCCTCAGCGGCGAGGGCATCGGCGAAGGCGGTGAGGGCGGGACCATGGTCGGGATCGACCTCTGCCCACGCGCGGGCGAACTCCAGGGCGCGGGGGTGGCCCAGGGCGATCGCGGTGCGCACGAGTCGTCCACGCGCTGCTCGAGAGGTGGGCTGCGAAAGGACGGCTTGCTCGAGCGCCTCCACGCGCTGCATGGAGCGTTGGGAGATCGCACCGGAGTTCGGCCGCACGACGATGCGACGCACGGGATGGCGCTGGGTCCACCATGCCGCGGGATCGCTGGGTGGGAGACCGGGCGTGTAGAAGTCGTCGTCACCAGACTTCTTCTTGTTGGGCGGGGGAACGAAGATCGGCGGGGTACGAGACGACGACTCGGCCGGACTTGCGGGCTTGGGCGCAGAGGACTTCTCGCGGCGAGCCTCGTCGCGATCGGCCATGGGCGCTGCCGCGGGTGCGGGCTCCGGCTCCGCCATGACGTCGTTGCGTGCCCGAGCACCAAGGCCACCTTGGCTGGACGCTCCGGCGGCAGGGGATCCCGCCGCGGATCGACCGACGGCGTCGGAGGTCTCCTCATCCGCAGCGAGCTCGAGGTCGGGCAGAGAACCGTCCCAAGCATCCTTCTCCTCCGCGCGCCGGGCCACGTTGAACTCGCGGAACATGGCGTCGTTCTCGAGCACGAGCAGCGCGGTGTGCCGCGACAAGACATTGTACCGAGTGGAGAGCGCAACGACCTCGGCCCGCGCCGCGTCACCGCGGGTGCGGGTGAGGTGCTCGAGCTCGAGCGCCGCCCAAGTCCGAGGGAGATGCTGGGCGACGGGATCCGAGCCCTTCGCTGCGGGATCGAGATCGACGCGGAAGGTCTCCTCGAGGGGACCCTTGGGCCCTTGGCCGCGCAAGCGAATGTCTCCGGACACGGCGTGTTGCAGCTTGCCCACGAGCACCATCGCATCGCCGGCGTGCAACGACGGCCCGGTCTGTTCGCGGACCTCGGTCATGCCTGCGGGGAGCTCGAAGGTGGGGTGTTCAAGGGCGGGCACCACCGTGCGCAGCCGCAGCTCGCGGACGAGCGTGGCGGCGTCGTCCCGCGGATCGGCCTGGACGAGATCGCCTCCGGTTGCACGCACCACGGCGCCCAGGGTCGTGAGGTCTGCGCGCGCACCCATGGCGACCGCCATCACGCGGGTGTCCGACCACCCGGCGAGCGCTTGTGTGAGACCCGCGGGGGTGAGCTCTCCGGAGGTCGGCTCGCCGTCGCCCAGGTAGACGACGACCTTGCGCGCGTCGGGACGCTGCGGGATGGCCTTGCGCGCCTCCTCGAGCATGCCGCCGAGGTCGCTGGCGCCCGCGAGGGCTTGGCCATTCAAGAAGGTCTCGGCGCGCGTGAACGCTTCCGGCGAGACGGAGGTGATCCCACCTTGGACTTCGTCGCAGGCGGTGTCACAAGCGAGCACGGTGAAGCGGTCGTCGCGACCGAGCATCTCGGCCATCGCGGCAAAGATCCCGCGCGAGGCGGCCCAGGACTCGGCAGGGGTTCCGTGGCTGCGATCGAGGACGAAGGCGTAGTCGGTCGGCCGCGAGGCGCCACTGCCCGAGAACTCGGGCTGCATGCTGACCATGAAATAGGCCTGGCCGTCTTTGTCGCGGTAGGTCGAGGACTCGACGCGCTCGGCTTTGGCTTGGATCGGGATGTCCACGCCCACGTCGAACGCGGGGAGGAAGTGGGTCTGCGTCGTTTGGAGCACGGCGTGACCGCCTTCGTCCTTGCGCTCCAGCGGTAGCATGGGCATCTCGATCGCTTCGAGCTGTTCGCGGGTGAGCTCGCGGCCATCGACGCGGACGGAGAACGCAAAGCGCTCCATCGGCGTGCCGGCGGCTCCACTGCCACCGAGCGGATAGCGGTATCGCAACGTGCCACCGACGACCGGCAGCACCTGCGTGTACGAGAGCTTCACGCGCCGTTGCTGATGCCCCGGAATGGGGAAGATCCGCAGTTGGAACAGGTTGCCGCGCTGCCACTCGAGCAGCGCCGGATCGCGGGGGACCGTGGCGTCGACGATCGCGTTGAAGATCTGGCGTCCACGCGTCTTTTCGACGACCGCACCTTGCACCCAATCGTTGCCGACGAGCAGCCACAAGTCCGAGAGCGAAGCATCGGTGGGCATCGGGAAGCGGTAGATCCCCTCGAGCACCTCGGAGCGATCGTTGTGGAACGCTTGCTCGACTTCGGTGTAGGCGACGCGTCCGCTGATCGAGACGTTGACGCGGTGCTCGACGAGCCCGAGGTGCTGGAACTCGGTACTGGTCCCCGCGCGCCGTGCCGTCAGGCTGCCGACGCCCGGAGGCAACGCATCGGCCTTGCGCGCGGCTTCCTCGAACGATCGTGCCCACCCCGTGTCGCGCAAGGGAGCGAGGCTCGCGACCGGGATCACCTCCGCCGCGGGAACGTCCGCGGGCAGCGGCGTGTCGAGGCTCTCCCCCGCGGCGAGATACTTGGTCTGCCCGGAAACGTTCACCTCCGCTTCGCCATGGACGACCGCAAAGTGCCGGGTATCCCCATCCACCCGCACCTCGATCTCGCCTTGACGCGCCCGCACGCGCTCGGACCCCGCGAGGATCTCGAGCCGCGCACCGACATCGGGCAACACGACGAGGGCACCCTCGTGCAGCGTGAGGGCGCCCTCGGCTTCACGCGGAAGCTCGATGCGCGTGTCCTCGTTCATGCGCAGCCGCCCCCCCGCGACGCGAACCTCCGCAAGCGTCCCCGTGCCCGTCCGCAGGTCTTGCCCGGGGGCGACGGCGGCACCAGGGCCGAGCATCATCCCGGCCGCGAGGCTCGAGGAGGTCAGGCCGCCCGGACCGCGAATCGTGACGATCTCGGCGGCCTTCCCCGCCAGGGGGTCGGCACCCGGTGCCTCGGTGGACGCGGGAGGTTCCCCCGGCTCTGTCTTCGTGGGCTTGGGGTCTTCGCCGGGCACGGAGCATCCGAACGTGACCCAAGCGAACAGCAAGATGGCGGGACGGCGAACGATCGACAGAGCCATGGGGTGTGCCAGCCTACGCTCGGCCGGAGGAAAAAGTTCTCCAGAGACCCCAGACCGTCCACGCGGAACAGGCGCGCAGGTTCGCGCCCGGCCCCGCGCCTCACTCGGCGGCCGGAAAACCAGGTGGTAGTGCACCTCCGATGTGGCAGCCGCGCAACGATGTGGCCTTCCGCGCGCTCTTTGGAGAGCCGAGCCGCCGCCACCTCCTGCAAGCGCTTCTGAACGCGGTGCTTCAGGACCGAGCGCCAACGGTCCCTCCCATCGATGGCCTCGAGATCGAAAATCCTGCGGTGACCCCCGATCACGTCTCCGGCAAGGCTGTGATCCTCGACGTCGTCGCCAAGGCAGAGGACGGGCGACGCTTCAATGTCGAGATCCAGCTTTGGCAACAGCCCGGATACCGCGCGCGCATGCTCTTCTACCTTGCCAAGCGCTTCGGAGCGCAGCTCGGGGCGGGCGACGCGTACGAGCGGCTCAAGCCCGCGATCCTCGTGGCCTTTCAGGGATTTGCAAGCGACGACCTCCCGAACTTTCACACGGTGATCGATCTGCGAACCCGGGGCGCGTGGCGCCGATGGAGCGCGGACCTGGAGCTGCACGTCCTCCAACTTCCGCGCTTGCCAGCGTTCCCCGCCGATTCCAAACTGGACCTGACGGAAGCGCAAGCCTGGGGATTATTCCTGGCCCTGGACGACGAACGCGATCGGGAGAGACTCGCGATGGCCCACAGTTACCTCGATGAAGCCCAAGAGGCGTGGATGCGGCTCTCCGCGGACGAGCGCCTTCGCGAAGAAGCTCGCATTCGCGAGGGCAACCTCGCAGCGTTCGCCGCAGCGCGTAGCGAAGAACGCGAAGAAGGGCTCGAGCACGCTCGGAAGACCCTCGTCCTGGTCTTAGAAGCGCGCGGCTTCGTGGCGTCAAACCGCGTCCGTCAGCGAATCCTCCGCTGCGCCGATCCAAACCAACTTCAGCGATGGACTCAAGTCGCCGCAACCGCAACGTCGCTCGGCGAAGTGTTCGGCTCCTGAACCGGCTCAGATCCCTCGCCCGAGCCGCGTCAGCTTGGCGACGTACCATTCGAGGTGCAGCCGCTGCGTCGCGGCGAGCCCCGCGAACTCGACCCCGAACTTCCCCGACTCTTCTCCCACGGAGATGTGCCGGATCTGGCCTTTGACGCGGAACGACCGCGAGCCGGGCATCGTGATGATGAGGTCCACGTTCTCGCTGAGGTCGTCCTCGGAGAACCCGTGCGGCACCTCGATGGCCATCCCGCCCACGCTGATGTCGAGCGCATAGAGGACCTCGAGAAAGGCGCTGCCCATGATCTGGACCTCGATGGGCGACGCGGGCAAGGGAAGGACCCGCGGGTGCCGGCGCTTCTCCTTTCTCGCGAGCATCAAGACTCTAGCGTAAGCGATCGGGCGCAAGACGCACGGAAACCTTCGCGACGCCGGTGCAACGAGAGCGCGCCGTGGGCGAGATCACCTTGGCGCCCGATGTGACCGCCTACCCACCTGCGCGCCGGAAGGTCTCCTTGCGCAGACCGTGGCGCTTCATCTTCTCGAAGAGCGCTCGCGTGGAGATCCCAGCCCGACGCGCAGCCTCGCCAACGCGGCCCTCACACGCGGCGAGGATCGCCTCGAGGTAGGCGCGCTCTCCAGCGACCAAGAGCTCCTCGCGGACGACCTTCCATGGCGCGTGTTGCCACGCGTTGGGGAGCGTGAGGGGCTCGGTCGGGGGCCGCAGAAACAAGGGCTCACCGGAGGTCGGCGCATCGTCGGAGGCCGGGGAGAGGCCACACGCCGCGATCGCGGACGGTAGATCGGAAGGTTGGATCTCCTGCTCCTGACACAGGAGCACCGCGCGCTCGACCACGTTGGTCAGCTCGCGGACGTTTCCGGGCCAATCGTAGCGCTCCAAGGCATCCATGGCCGCGGCGCTGAAACCCTCGACGCCGCGGTTGAGGGCGGTGGCGTAGCGCTGGAGGAAGACCTCGGCCATGGCCGCGATGTCGCCGGTGCGATCGCGCAAGCTCGGGATCCGGATCTCCACGACGCCGAGGCGATAGTAGAGATCGCGGCGGAACCGACCTTGGGCCATCTCTTCGCCGAGGTCGCGGTTGGTCGCCGCGAGCACGCGCACGTCGATCTCCACGCTGTGCTCGCTGCCGAGCGGTTTGATCCGATGCTCCTGCAACACGCGCAGGAGCTTGGCCTGCAAGTGGAGCGGCACCTCGCCGACCTCATCGAGGAACAAGGTGCCCTCGTGGGCGAGCTCGAAGTGTCCGCGGCGGGCCCGGGACGCGCCCGTGAACGCCCCCTTCTCATGACCGAAGAGCTCGCTCTCGAACAGCTCGGCAGGGAGCGCAGCACAGTTGACCGCCAAGAACGGTCCGTGCGAGCGCGGGCTCGAGGCGTGGATCATCATTGCCAAGCGCTCTTTGCCCACACCCGTTTCGCCGAGCAGCATGACGGGGCTGTCGGCACGGGCCACGCGACGCGCGGTGTTGATCGTGGCCTGCATCACCTCGCTACGGCACACGAGCTCGGTCTCGTGCTTTCCGCGGCGATGGAGATCGTAGTGGCGCCGTTGCGCTTGCCTGCGCTGATCCACCCAACCGCCGAGGGCGGGTCCCAAGAGATCGTCGGGGAGCGAGAAATCGAGAACGGCCGACGCTCCCGTCGCCAGCAGCTCGGCGCGGGCTTTGGGATCGTCGTCGCGCAGCAGCGCGGCCACCGAGGGCCGGTCGGGCAGGGACGCGAGGGTGCCCGCCCAGCGCGCGTGGTCATGACCTTCCACGACGACGAGGTCGCAGGTCAGGCTGGGGATCCGCGCCGCGAGCTCTTCGCCGCCACAAACGGGGCCGAGGAGGATGTCCGGGTCGCTCAGCAGGCGCACGAGGCGTTCCCGGAGACCCAGGTCGTCGACGCCGACGGCAACGCGGATGAGCACGCGCCGAGATTCGGACGCGGCTCGCCCCCATGCAACCGCGATCCCCAAGAGACCTCGATTTGGCCCGATTGGGGCCTCGTTTGGGCGAGCGCTCTAGGCGGCGGCGTGGCGCGGGATGTGATCGCCGCGCAAGGGGACGAGCCGCTGGCGCGCCGCCACGCGGGCGCGATGGAGTCGCGTCTTGACGGCGGCGATGCTGAGGCCGGTCACGTGCGCGACCTCGGCTGCGGTGAGGCCGTCCACGTCGCGGAGCAGCAGGATCCGGCGATCGAGGTCCGAGAGGTGAGAGAGCGCGTCTTGGATCGCGCCGCCGAGCTCGGCACCGGCGACGGAACCCTCGACGTCGAGGCCCTCGCGCAGGGCACCGAGCTCGACCGCCGCGACCTCACGTGCGTGATAGCGCGCCGCCGTGCGGACGTATCGGCCGCGATAGGTCCGCGCCACCGTGTACACCCAGGTCAGAAAACTGGACTGCCCGCGGAACGATGCGATGCTGCGGACGATGCCAAGGTAGGTCTCCTGGAGCACGTCGTCGAAGCTCTCGTCACCCCGACACATGCGACGGCACAAGCGCTCGATCCGTGGGCGATAGAACCGGAGCAGCTGCTCGAGCGCATCACGGTTGCCCAGCTGGGCCATGGTCAAAAGCTGTAGCTCGGCAGACGGACAGGCAGCCGGGGGAGGCTGCGAAGGACTTGGCGTCACGAAGCGCGACGAAAGCAATCTGGGTTCCAGGTCTCCAGGCGGTCCAACTCATTGAAACTCCATCGGTATCCCCGGGCCAACCGGCACGGATTGGAGGTCCGGGTTCCGAATCATTTCGGAAGCTGCGGTTCCGGTCGGAAGCGTGGCTTCATGTGAGAAGGTTTCCATTTGGAAGCTGCGCCAGGGGAGGGACAGAGCAGGTGCAACGGAGATCCATGGGCAGTTGCAGATCGAGTTTCGCCGAGAACGCCCTGCGATCGGCACTCGGCGGCGTTTCTCGTGATCAATACGTGCACCTCACCGCCGGTTCGTGGGCTCAAACACGGCGTGGGCTTACAGACCGTGCGACCCCGCATCTACAGCGACCAGGGGGCGAGCTCTGCGTGGCCGCCGAACACCCTCGAGGCCTTCGAGGAAGCGTTGCGGCAGGGCGCCGAGGGGCTCGTGCTGGACGTGGGTCTCACCGCGGATCGCACGCTCATCGCCTGCAATGACCGGCTGATCCGGGCGTTGGCGCTGGGACCCCGCAAGGTCTCGGAGGTGGACTGGTCGACGCTGCGGGAGCTCGACCTCTCGGCCATCTTCGGCGGCGCCCGCCCGCTGCGGATCCCGAGGCTCGAGCAAGTTTGGGAGGCGTTCGGGGACCGGGTGCCGCTCGTCCTCCGGTTGCCGCATCGCTCCGCGAGCTGTGCGGTCATGGAAGCGCTCGCGCACGTGGACCCTCAGGTGGAAGAGTTCGCGATCCTGACGGGCAACGTCCGGGCGCTGCGGATGCCGCTGCCCACCGAGGCTCGCGTCCTCCGCTACTACTCGCCGAGCTCGCCCGCCAAAGATCTCCCGCCCAACATCCATGGCCTCGCCCTGCCCGCCCTAGGGTTGCGCTCGGGCAAGCCGCGGATCGGCGGGAACGTGACCCTCGTCGGCCTCGGCTGCAACAGCATGGCGAGCGCCAACGCAGCCCTTGCGTCGCAGTGCGCGATCGTTCTCTCGGAGCGTCCGGACTGGCTGCGGCAGCGCCTCCCCACCATCGTCCCGCGCATGCGCGGCGAGTGGGGCCACGTCTCGCAGCGCCTCTAGAGCGCCGACCCGTTTGATTCCACGGCGCTGAGGCACGCCTGGGACCCCTGCGGCGGTGTCGCTCGGCGGTCGTCGTCATCACGGGCGTGTCCAGGGCGCTCACGTTGCGTCGTGTTGCGCAACTCATGCATGCTCGCCCCGCGTTCCGATGAAGATCGCCGTCATCTACAACCGGCAGAGCAAGAAGGTCATCAACCTGTTTGGGATCCCGTCGCGGGAGAAGTATGGGCTCACGTCCATCCAGCGCGTCGTGGCGGCCTTGGAACAGGGGGGCCACCAGGTGGCGGCGTTCGAAGGCGACAAGGACCTCATCCCCAACCTCGAAGGCTTCATGCCGCGCGTGCTCAAAGGGGAGATCCCCGGCATGGCGCTCAACCTCGCCTACGGGATCCAGGGACAGGCCCGCTACACGCACGTGCCGGGGATCTTGGAGATGGTGGGGATCCCCTACGTGGGTTCCGGACCGCTCGGTCATTCGCTGGCGCTCGACAAGGTGGTCGCCAAGATGTTGTTCATCCAGAACAACGTCCCCACGCCCGAGTTCGCGGTCATCGAGGACGAGAACTTCGCGTTCCCCAAGCTGCCCTATCCGCTGATCGTCAAACCCAAGAACGAGGCGGTCTCGTTCGGGTTGCGCATCGTCTACAACGACGACGAGTTGCGCTCCGCGGCGCTCTCCATTCTCAAGGAGTTTGGCCAGGCGGTGCTGGTCGAGCGCTACATCGATGGGCGCGAGATCAACGTGGGCGTGCTCGGCAATGGGAACCGTCCCCAAGTGTTTCCGGTCGCCGAGTTGTTGTTTGCCGAAGGGGTGCGGATCTACACGGAGGTCGACAAGAAGGCCAAAGGCGAGAACAAGCGCGTCAGCGTCCACGTTCCGGCCGAGCTCGATCCGGACCTCGCCGCACGCGCGCAAGACCTCGCCCGGCGGGCATTCTTGGCGCTCGGCCTTTACGACTGCGCGCGGGTGGACATCCGGCTCGATCCGCAGGGCAACCTCTACGTGCTCGAGATCAATAGTTTGCCTTCGCTCGGTGAGAACGGCTCCTACGCGCGGGCGGCCGCCGCTGCGGGGCTAGACTTCACGGCACTCGTGAATCGGCTCGTGGATGTGGCCAGCGAGCGCTACTTTGGGACTCCCACACCACCCGGTCTGGCGACGGTTGCCGAGACCGACCTCCTCGAGGGGATCACGCAGCATCGCGATCGCATCGAGGCGCGAATCCAAGAACGCGTGGCACGGGGCAGCCGCACGGGTGATTCCATTGGCGTGCGGGCAACCGCAGAGGAGTTCAACGCGTGTCTGTGCGAGCTGGGCCTCGAGCCGCGTGAGGACGCCTGCGATGGGCGTTCGGTATGGCTGCACGAGACGCCCGCATCCTTCCACGGCGGCACGCTCGTCATCGCGAACCTCGATGTGCCGTTCGTGGGCGAATCCGCCTCTGCGGGGTTTCGCCGCGATCCGGAGTGGCTCTACGGAGAAGGCGTCGCGGTCTCGCGAGCTCCGCTCACGGCGATCGAGTTTGCCCTGCGCGCGCTGTTGGGCCGCGGCCTTGCCGAGCATCGGCTCGGGATCCTCACGTATGCCGACGAGGGTGACGATTGCCGCTTCAGCGCGGACATCATCCGTCGCGCAAGCCAACACGCCGCGCGCGTGCTCGTGATGCGACCGGGCCTGGGCGGGGATCGGGCGGTCAGCACCCGCCGCGGACTCCGGCGCTATCGCTTGCGGGTGGAGGGCAAAGCCCGACGCTTCGGCACCGCCGTCCCGGGACGCGATCCGCTGCAGTGGCTGATGGAACGCGCCAGTGAGCTCTCGGCGCTGTCTTCGAGCGAAGCCCGGCTCTCCGTGGACATCGCCGAGATCCGGACGTCCGCCTATCCGATGCTCGTGCCGCACCGCGTCGACGCGACCGTCGTCGTTTCGTACCCGGATGTGGACTCCGGCACGAAGTTGGAATCGCGGATCCGCGAGGTGCTGCGCCGTGACGAAGCGACGTGGTCGTTTGCGCCGCTCTCGGATCGCCCGCCCATGGCAGAACGCGCCGGCAACCTCGAGTTGGCCGAGCGGGTCCGCGCCGTCGCACAGATGTGGCACCTGCCGTTTGGGCACGAGGGGTCCGTGCTCCCGTCCGTGGCCGGTTTGGTTCCGGAGCACGTTCCCGTGCTGTGCGGAATGGGACCCGTGGGCGCAGACCTCTTCACGGAGCGCGAAGGTGTGAGCCGCGTCAGCGTCGTCCAGCGCACGCTGCTGCTCGCCGCGACGTTGAACGCGTTCCGCTGAGCGACGCCCGAGGAGACGCATGGCCTGCCGAGGCGACGGCGAGACGTTCTCTCCGTCACGGCCTGCCGAGGCGGCGCAGAACGCCTACAATCCGCCGGGCCTCGCCTCGCGGGCAAAAAGCCTGGTCCGCGAACTCGGGCCAACGGGCAATCGCTGCATCCACCTTGTCGATGACTTCCGTCGCCGCGGTCGTGGTGATCCCGCTTCTGCGCGCGACCTCGAGGCAATGCTCTGCCGTGGGCATGGGACCTTCGCCGGCCAGGGTCATCGTATGCTCGCCGCCAGGCCCGGGAGAGTCCGTCAGATCGTACGCAGGTGTCAGACGCCACTCGTCATGTTCGTCGATCAGGAACGCGAAGTTCTTGGCGTGGTCATCACGGACGTGCGCCGCCACGTTGAACACCATCTGACGGTACGCACGGATCACGTCCGCGTGATTGCGGGTGAGTATGCGCGTGACCTTCAGCAGATCGAGGTAGTCACTGCCCGGGATCCGGAAGTTCGCGTGGACGAGATTCGCGAACGTCTGGACATGGAACCGCCGACCCGCCAGCCCCCGGTCGAATCGCCGGACGCCAAAGTACCGCCTCAGGGAGCGCCCCTTCTTGGCTTCGAACAATCTCGTCTCGGGCATCCCAACGCCCGCCGCACCTGCCATGAGGGCATACGCGCGTTCCACAGGGCCCGCGTGCGCGGCATCGCTTTTGGCCGAGAACTTCACGATCCAGTGCTCGAACCCGTCTGAAAGCTCGGCCTCCCCCGAGCGCAGCTCGTCTCCTCGCACCCCGACCAAGATCTTTGGCCGCGCGCCACCGGGCGATCCTCCGGCCCGCAGCAGTTGCGGCAACAGCTCCTCACTCGAGCCAGCGAACACGCGCTCTGCGTTGCGCCCCAACTCGAAGAGATCGATCTCTGGAGACGTCGCGTGGATCTGATCGGGCGGATGGTAGGTCAGCGCGCCCATCGTCCGTGACCCCAGGTACGCAAGTCGATCCAGGGGCGAGACCTTCGCCAAGTCGAGGCCCTGAGATCGGAAATGCCGATCCATGAGAAGCCGGCCCCATCCGTCGGGGAGTGATTCCTCGAACAGGCCGGGGAGTGGACCGAACTCGCGGTCGCGGTGCTCGTAGAGCCCCGGCTTGCGCGGTAGCTTGAACGGCGCCAAGTCCAAGCCGAGGTCGAGAAAGCCGGGGTACCACTCGAAGTAGATCGTTCCGCCGCTCTCTGCGAGTTCGCCGACAGTCTGCTCCGCGTTCGGACCTCGCGTCAGTCGAACCTCCAGGCGCCTCATCGCGCCCCTCGCTTGCGCCCGGGTTTCTCCGCCGCGCGTTCCAGGGCGTCGAGGGAGGCCGCCGGCGCTGGCTCGAGCAACGCCGCGAACTCATCCAGGCGACCGAGCGCGTGGCAGATCCGCAGCAAATTCTCGAGCGACGTCCGACCGGTCCGCTCGTATCGCGCAACGGTCGGCAGCGAGACTCCCGCGCGCTCCGCGAGCGTGCTCTGTTTCCACGCGAACTCGAGCCGGAGTGCTCGGACGCGCTCCGCGAGCTGCTCCAACACATCTTCCGGCAGGTGCAGCTGCAAGGGCACCGACACGGAGGGACTATACATCAAATATGATGTATTCATTGGTCAATTCGGACATAAACCATCAAAAATGATTCTTTAATAACGGCGGGCCTCGCACCTTCGACCCCGACATGGCGCTCAGCTTCGACCTGGAGGCCTAGAGCGCCGACCAGTTTGATTCCACGCGCTGATGCACGCCTGGGACCGCCCACGGCTGTGTCGCTCGGCGCTCGCAGTGTGCCCGACACAGCGTCGGCCTCGCTCCTACCCGCGGAC